>JAEEGL010910537.1_pt1 | contig 22420 bp, 16 predicted proteins | sample 9134231 | NCBI WGS metagenome assembly JAEEGL01 (sample SAMN16246548, study PRJNA631951) | gut metagenome | biome: gut microbiome; feature: rumen; material: fiber-attached | host: Bos | place: Iran: Karaj | collected 2018-10
CCTCAGTCGCATGTGTTTTACTAAATACGTGTAGCTGCGGCCCTCATCCATAAGGTGCATCGCCTGGACCAACTTCGGGTAATTCTCGTTCCTTTTCATTTACCTCTTGTTTTTGTCCAACTTTTGGGACGCAGTTCAAAAGCAGGGGACCTGCCATTTTTCCGGCGTTTTTGTGGCAGGTGGGGTGTTTTTGAAGGGGACCTGCCATCCAGGGGCCGTTTTTCTGGCAGGTCCGGCGAATCTGACCTCCTGTTACGCTCGCGTGGGAATGCAGTTGTTGCTGGTGAGGGGGTCGGCGGGACCCAAGGGGTGGCAAAAGGGGCTGACTCAAAGCGAGTCAGCCCCTTAGGGTGCGTATGTGCGTCAGAGTCAGATCTTGGCGAGCTTGAAGCCGAGCTTCATGTCCTTGACGCTGTCGGTCATCGAGGTGAAGGTGTCGGAGGTGCCGGACTGCTTGGCGACGTATTTCAGAGCGCTCTTGAGGAACTCGAAGAAGCGGCCGCTTTCGAAGAGGACGTCGCAGCCTGCGGGGGTCTTCTTGAGGTTGCCGGTGAGGTTGAGCCACTTGAGGACCTTGCCGAACTGGAGCTGGACGGTGTTGCCGTCGTTGAGGGTCTTCCAGGTGCCGCTCAGGGGAATTCCCTTGATGGTGCAGGTGAAGGTGAGGTCCTCGTTGAAGGTGAAGCCGAGGGCGCCCTTGGTGATGCCGATCTTGGCGAGGTACTCGTCGGCCTTGGCTTCCATAGTGGTGGCTGCGGCGGAGCCTGCGATGTTGGCAACGACGCCGTCACCGGTCAGGGCGATGGCTGCTCCGTCATAGGCCCAGTTGCCTACGAGGTTGACTGCCGTGAGGTTGCCGGTGTAGGAATAGATCACGCTGGAGAGGGTGTTGAGAAGGCCGGAGCCGTTGCCGGAACCGCCGAGAAGGCTGCCGAGGCCCTGCGCCGAAGCGCTGCCCGCCAGAAGCATCAGGGATGCTGCAATTGCAATAATCTTTTTCATATTATATTGAAGTTTAAAAGTTGTCACACTGACAAATATAGTTATTTTGAGATGTATTTCAAAAACTGCTCCTTGTCCGGGGCATCCGAGGATGCTATGCGGCCGCGAAGGCGCCAGACGCGGTTGTAGATGTACTGCTTGTCCTTTTCCATCAGGGTGGAAATCGTCGTGGCGGAAAAGCCGGAGGCGAGGTAGCAGAACAGCTGCAGGTCTTCGTCCTTGAGGCGGGGGAACTGGGCGCGGAAACGGCTCATCAGGCCGCCGCAATCCTCGTCGAGGGTCTTCTCCAGTGAGGAGGTGTCGCTGCGGAGCCCTTCGATGACGGAACGCACCTCGCGAAGGACCTTGCCCTGGAGGTTGTCCGTGCCTTCGTAGATATAGTACTGCTCGCACAGGCGCTCGAGAAGGGCGGTGTCGCGGCCGGAGCGCGACGCCAGCTTGCCCTGGAGCTCCTCGGCTATGGTCATCAGCCTCTCGTTTTCGGCCTTCTGCTGTTCCAGCTGCTTGTCGTTCAAGACTTTACGCGTGATGAAATACCATATGACCGACACCGTTATGGCCAGCAGGAAGCCTATCACCACCCAGAGGCGGAGCTCCCTTTCGCGCGCCTCGCGAACGAGCCGCTCGGCCTCGGATGCCTTCCACGCCTCGATGTGCTCGATAATGTCGAGCGAGGTCATCGTGGCGGGCGACAGGCTGTCGGGCCCTGCAACCACCACTGCCGGCTCTATCTCATTAAGCGAGCCGGCCTCCTTCGCACCGCTGCAGGAGGAGGCCAGTAAAAGAACCAGAAGAAGGGTGAGGACCATTACAGTTTACGGAGCAGGTTGCTCATATTCACCTTCTTGTCGATGATGGAGCGGAGCTCCGAGATGGGGACTCTCACCTGCTCCATAGTGTCGCGGTCGCGCAGGGTGACCGTCCTGTCCACGAGGGTGTCGTTGTCGACCGTGACGCAGAACGGGGTGCCGATGGCATCCTGACGGCGGTAGCGCTTGCCTATGCTGTCTTTCTCGTCATACTGGTAGGCGAAGTCGTATTTCAGCTCGTTCACCACTTCCTGTGCAAGCTCGGGCAGGCCGTCCTTCTTCACCAGAGGGAGCACGGCGACCTTCACCGGAGCGAGAGGTGCGGGGATGCCGAGCACTACGCGGGAATCGCCGCCTTCAAGCTCCTCGACCCTGTAGGAATGGGAGAGCACGGCGAGGAACATCCTGTCCACGCCGATGGAAGTCTCCACGCAGTAGGGGACATAGCTTTCGCCCAGGTCAGGGTCGAAATACTGGATCTTCTTGCCGGAGAGCTTCTGGTGGTTGCCAAGGTCGAAATCGGTCCTTGAGTGGATGCCTTCGAGCTCCTTGAAGCCGAAGGGGAAGTTGAACTCGATGTCGGTGGCTGCGTTGGCATAGTGGGCGAGCTTCTCGTGGTCGTGGAAGCGGTAGTTCTCCGCACCCATTCCGAGGGCCACGTGCCAGGCCATACGGGCCTTCTTCCAGGCCTCGAACCACTCCATCTCGGTGCCGGGGCGCACGAAGAATTCCATCTCCATCTGCTCGAACTCCTTCATACGGAATATGAACTGGCGGGCGACGATTTCGTTGCGGAAGGCCTTGCCGATCTGGGCGATTCCGAAAGGAATCTTCATATGGCCGGTCTTCTGGACGTTGAGGTATTCGACGAATATGCCCTGGGCGGTCTCGGGACGGAGGTACAGGACGTCGTCGCTGCCGGAGGTGTTGGAACCCTGGGTCGAGAACATCAGGTTGAACTGCCTCACGTCGGTCCAGTTGCGGGTGCCGGAGATGGGGTCAACTATCTCACAGTCAAGGATTATCTGCTTGTAGGCGGCGAGGTCGTTGGCATCTTCCGCGGCTTTGTAGCGGGCGTGGACTTCGTCATATTTGGCCTGCTCGCGGAGGACGTTGGGATTCGTCGCGCGGAACTGCGCCTCGTCGAAGGCGTCGCCAAAACGCTTGCGGCCCTTGGCCACTTCCTTATTCATCTTTTCCTCTATCTTGGCGAGGTAGTCCTCGATGAGGACATCGGCGCGGTAGCGCTTCTTGGAGTCGCGGTTGTCGATGAGGGGGTCGTTGAAGGCGGCAACGTGGCCGGAAGCAACCCAGGTCTTGGGATGCATAAACACGCAGGAGTCGATGCCGACCACATCCTCGTGCAGGCGGGTCATAGCCTCCCACCAGTATCTCTTTATGTTGTTCTTGAGCTCTACGCCCATCTGTCCGTAGTCATACACGGCGGCGAGGCCGTCATAGATTTCGCTGGAGGGGAATATGAATCCGTATTCCTTGCAATGCGCCACCAGGACTTTGAAAAGTTCCTCTTGAGTCATAATATTAATATTAGTCCCGCAAAATTAGTAAAAATCTCGAAAATTATCCATATATTTGAACTTCTAATAATAGTTACCGATATGATATCTGAGACAAGGATAGACGAAATACTGACCGAACTCTTCCGTGACGTGGAATTCGCAACCGAGCCCGCCGGGCTCTATGACCCGCTCCGCTATATGATTGAAATCGGCGGCAAGCGCCTCCGCCCCAGGCTCGCCCTGACGACCTATGCCCTCTACAAGGACGTCTTCACGGACGACATCCTCCAGCCTGCAGCCGGCCTTGAGGTTTTCCACTGCTACACCCTCATCCACGACGACATTATGGACCGCTCCGACCTTCGCCGCGGCAAGCCCTCCGTGTGGAAGAAGTGGGGCACCCCCACCGGCATCCTCTCGGGCGACGTGATGTGCATCGACAGTTTCCGCCGCGTGGCGATGGCCCCGCAAAAGGTTCTGCGCCAGGTACTTGAGATGTTCGGCAACACGGCCGCCCAGGTGTGCGAAGGCCAGCAGTATGATATGGATTTCGAGCAGATGGACGAGGTCCCGATGGACAGTTACATCGAGATGATAGGCCTCAAGACCGGCGTGCTGATAGCCTGTGCCTCCAAGATGGGAGCCCTCGTCGCCGGCGCCTCGGAATCCGACTGCGACAACCTCTACGAATATGGCTACAACCTCGGCCTCGCCTTCCAGGTGGCCGACGACTATCTGGACGCATATGGCGACGAATCCGTCTTCGGCAAGCCCATCGGCGGCGACATCGTCAACAACAAGAAAAGCTGGCTCACGGTGCGTGCCTTCGAAAAGGCTTCGCCGCAGCAGAAAGAAGCTCTGCGTCAGGCATTTGCGATGCCGGTAGGAACGCCCGCGGAGCGCTCCGCCAAGATAGCCGCAGTGAAGGAAATATATGAAGCCCTCTCCATAGGCGAAGATGCCAAATATGAGATTCTCCGCCTCAATGACAAGGCCCTTGACTTTGCCGCCGGCGCCTGCTCAGGCCTGCGCCTTGAAGCCCTCCGCCGCTTTGCCGAGAAACTCGTAGGCCGCACCAGATGAACCCCCTGGAGATAATGTCTCCCGCGGGGAGCTTCGAGTGCCTGAGGGCCGCCATCCAGGGCGGAGCCAATTCCGTGTATTTCGGAATCGGCCGCCTGAATATGCGTTCCGCCTCAGCCGCGAACTTCGCTCCGGAGGACCTCCCGGAAATCGTGCGCATATGCCGGCAAGCCGGAGTGCGGACCTATATGACCCTCAATATCGTCCTCTACGACAATGAGTTGGACGAAGCCCGCCGGGTGCTGGAGATGGCTAAGGAGGCCGGCGTGGATGCCATCATCGCCTCCGATATGGCCTGCATCTCGTACTGCCGCCAGATAGGTCTCGAGGTGCATATCTCCACCCAGCTGAGCATCTCCAACTTCGAAGCCCTGAAGTTCTACAGCCAGTTCGCCGACGTGGTGGTGCTGGCCAGGGAACTGAATCTGGAGCAGGTCAAGGCCATCCACGAACGCATTGTCGCCGAAGACCTCAGGGGCCCTTCCGGGGAACTGGTCCGCATCGAGATGTTCGCCCACGGAGCCTTCTGCATGGCCATTTCCGGCAAGTGCTACCTCAGCCTGGACAACGCCGCCGCCTCGGCCAACAGGGGAGCCTGTATGCAGCTTTGCCGCCGCGGCTACCGCGTCACCGACCTTGAAACCGGCACCGAGCTGGAAATAGACAATAAGTATATAATGTCTCCCAAGGACCTGTGCACCATAGAGTTTATGGACAAGTTCATCGAGGCCGGCGTGAAGGTGTTCAAGATAGAGGGCCGCGCCCGCAGTGCAGAATATGTCAAGCGCACCGCCCAGTGCTATCGCCGCGCCGCCGACGCCGTCCTGGACGGGACCTACACCCCGGAGCTCAAAGCCTCCCTCAAGGCCTCCCTCGCCGAGGTCTTCAACCGCGGCTTCTGGGACGGCTATTACCTTGGCGCCCGGCTCGGGCAGTGGAGCAGCGTCTATGGAAGCCAGGCCACCCGCCGCAAGGTCTACTGCGGCAAGGTAACCAACTGGTTTGCAAGGATTGGCGTGGCTGAGATAACGGTCGAAGCCCACGAGCTGCGCAAAGGCGACAATCTTGTGGTCATCGGAGCCACTACTGGAGTCGCCGAGTTCCCCATCGAGGATATGCGGGTGGAGTTCAGCAGCGTCGACCTCGCCCCCAAGGGCTGCCGCTGCTCGGTGGCCTCGCCTGAAAAACTCCACAGGGGCGACAAAGTATTTTTGTGGGTTGAATCGCAATAATCCTGCAACATTTTTTCGTATATTTGCATCTTAAAAGAGTAACCTATTTTAAAGCGATATGAAAATCAGAAACTTCTTATTGATGCTTGCGGCCGTCCTTTGCCTTGGCGTGGGCTGCAAGAAGACCGGACCTGAAAATCAGGGTGGCAAAGACAATCAGCAGACAGAAGACCCCACCGGTTCCACCGATCCCGAGGTTAAACCCGAAACGGCCATGACACAGGAGCAGATCAAGCAGAGGCTCGAGGAAATCGGCCTCGAAGTGCTCTCCTATGCCGAGCTTGACAAATGGAAATATGGATTTGAGTCATTCTACCTTATGGGAAGTCTCATTACCGGCAACAATCCTGAAGGGAACGGTAACCACGGAGATAACCGTTTCGACACCGATGTCTTCGAGGAGATTCCCGCGGATTTCGTGACCGAGGAAAAAGATGCTGACGGCTATAATAACACCACAGTCGACATCAAACTCTCCTCCCTGGGAGGCCTCTACACCTTCAACGAGAAGGACCGCGCCTGGGAACAGGATGAAAATGAAGGCGATAAGCTGGTCTTTGACGCCCCCTACAAGGACACCCATCTTGTCCTTACGGTCTCGGCAGAGGATTACCCCGATAAGGTAAATGTCTCATATACACAGGTTTACAACCACTATTGGTCTACACCTGAATACTACCTTGAGGTTAATTACGAGTTGTCCCAGCAACGTTGGGATGAGCAGGGGCGAAATGACGACCTCTATTATTTCACGGATCCTACCACCGACGAGACCATCGGCCCTATGGAATACACTTATGAGAACACTGTCCGCACTCTTCCTCCCGTTGAAGATGTCAACATGTGGCGTGAAATCATCAATGCTTATGTGCCCAAGAAGCTTGATGCTACCCTGCAGCGCGACGGAAAGGATGTTATGGACATCACTGCCGACGTCGACTATACCTGCGGGAATGCCTCCAAGGTGTTTGACCCCGCAACCGACCGCCTCAGCGTGAAAGCCGATTTCACCGTACAGGACTATGACCTGGAGCTCAAGCGCGTATACTTCTCTTCCGAGGAAGGAGGCGTCCAGGCCGCCCTCAAATATCAGGACACCAATATCCTGACCATCGATGCCAAGGAGAAAGGTATGACAATGAAGAGGGAGGAAACCCATCGCGAAAGTATTAATATGGAAGAAGTCGAGCCCGGCGCGACACCCAGTTGGGGAAATGAATCCCGCCGCGACGGCATCACGATCTCCGCGCCCACCATTCCCGGGGAAGTGGAACTTGCCATAGACGTCCTTGGTAAGCTTCAGATAAAGGGCACCGCCGATATGGCCGCCCTTGTCGAAAACACCAACAAAGCCTTCGACGAGGCGAAAACCGATGACGAGTTCAAGTCATATGTCGCCGCTGCCGAGCAGAACATGAACCTTGCAGCCTACTTTGACGGCGGCACCATGGCCCAGGCCACCCTCGGTCTCGAGCCCGACAAGGAAACCATCGATGGCAGGTCAAGGCTCGTGATAGTTCCCGTCCTGAGGTTTGCCGACGGCACTTCATATGCCGTTTTCCAGACCTTCTTCAATCCCGATGATTTCAAGACGCTTATTGAGGCAGCCAAGAACTGGGCGGAAGGAGTGGAGAAATACCTCACCGATATTGGAGTTTTCCGCAAGGAAGAGGTTCAGCCGATTGACCCTGAGCAGGATATGAACGGTGACGGAATCCCTGATTACCAGCAGGATTACAACGGCAACGGCACTCCCGACTGGATGGAGTAGTAAATGACCTTCCGAAAGGCAGGAATATCAATCATATGGTCTGCGCTCTTGCTGCTTTCCCTGGCAGCCCGGGCGCAGACCGATTCGTCATATCTGTCCCTGGACAGCACGGTGGTGGCCGTCGAGAAGCGCACGGTGATGCTCTCCCCGGGAGAATCTCTCAGGGTGGATGTGGGGGCCATCGCAAAGATGCCTTCCATCCTGGGCTCGTCCGACCCTGTGCGCTTCGTGCGCTGGCTGCCATCGGTGCAGACCGGCAACGAGATCGACTCCGGCCTCCACATCCAGGGCTGCGAGCACGGACACAACATAATCTCAATGGACGGGGTTCCGGTCTATGGAGCCAACCACATCCTCGGCATATTCTCGGTGTTCAACCCCACGCATTTCGGGGGGATGTCCTACTCGACGTCCGCTCCGCTGTGGAACCGCATCGGAGGGCAGATAGACCTGGTGCCGGAAGCCTCTGTCCCTGAAAAAGTTACGGGAAATGTCTCGATTTCCCCGGTGCACCTCCAGGGCACGCTGAGGCTGCGCACTTCCCGCCGCTCGACCCTGGGCATCTCGGCCAGGAAGGACTTCCTGAACCTTTTCTACAAGCCTTTCCTCAAGATAGAAGGCCAGCCCTTCAACTATGGTTTCGGGGACTACAACCTCTCCTGGGCCTGGCATCCCACGGCCTCGGACGACGTGCGCGTGGATGCCTACTGGGGCTCCGACAATGTCTTCTATGAGGCCGCTGCCAACGCCCTGGACATCTCGATGAAATGGTGGAACGCCCTGGGTGCCCTGCACTGGGACCACAGGGGCGACGTCCTTTCGTTCTCCCAGGTCCTGTATTCCACCTTCTACAACCTCGACCTGGATATGTCCCACGACACGGTCCGCGGGCTGATTCCATCGTACATCCGCACGTTCGGCTACCGGTTCTCCGGGTCCCTCGCCGGGGTGTCCCTGCAGGCCGATGCGGCCTGGCACGAGGCCCTTCCCCAGCAGACGAACGTAATGTCCGGCTATCTGAAACCGTATGATTTACAGACGGTTCAGTCCGCACTCGAGGCTTCCCTGCAGGCCGGATATTCCCTCACCCTGTGGGACCGGCTGGGCCTGGAAGCGTTGCTCAAGGGGATATATTACCTCTCTCCAGAGAGGGAATCCTTCTGGGGCTTGTCGCCATATGCAAAGGCCAGCGTGAACCTCTACCGCGGGGGCATCATCGACCTTCGGGCCGGGATGCAGCACCAGTACCTTTTCCAGACCGGCCTTACGAGCCTTGGCTTCCCCATCGAATTCTGGTTCCTGGCGGGGAAATACAGCGCCCCGCAGAAGTCGGCATATGCCTCGGCGGCCTACCGCCTTCCCTTTGCCTCGGGCCGCTGGGAGCTGTCCACAGAACTGTATTACAGGCGTTTGTGGAACCAGGTTGAATATGGCGGAAGCCTGATGGACTTCCTCACTTCGTCCTATTCCCTTGATAGCGTGCTGCTGAAGGGAGAAGGCAGGAACTACGGCGTCAACCTTATGCTACAGAAGACGTCCGGGCGGCTTACCGGCTGGGCAGGCTACACCCTCGGGCGCTCGCTGCGCTACGTCGGCGGGGAGATTTACCCCTCCTCCCACGAGAGGATCCACGAGTTCAACCTGGTGGCTACATACGACGACGGCCGCTGGGATGCGGGCGGCACTTTCGTGGCCGCTTCCGGCACTCCGTTCACCGCCCCGGAGACCTTCTATCTGGTTGGCGGTCAGCTGATTGCGAAGTATGGGCCGCATAACGGAGCCCGTGTGAGGCCATATGTCAGGCTCGACGTGAGCTTCAACTGGTATTGGCGCAAGCAGGAGCGCTTCACCCACGGGGTCAACTTCTCGATGTACAACGTCCTCGGCCGCCGCAACGACGTGACCTACCTGCTTATGGTGGGGGAGGACATCCCTTCGGAGTATAACCCCTATCCATATCCCGTCTTTGCCTACCGTCCCCAGAACTACGCCTTGCGGTTTATGCCGTCCGTCGGCTGGTTCTGCAAATTCTGACGTGCCCTATGAAGAAACTGATACCCATATTGTTAGTTCTTGTCTCGTGCACCAGGGGATTTCTCCAGGAGACTCCGCCGAGCCTCGTGGTGGAGGGATGGATAGATGCCGGCGGACCGCCGGTCGTGATGCTGACGACCAGCGTGACTCCGACCCTTGAGTTCCAGAGCCTGGAGTCTCTGCAGGACCATATCCTGAAATGGGCGAAGGTGACCGTCAGTGACGGCGACAGATCCGTCGTGCTGATGGGAAAGCCCACGGACCTGTATGACATCCCCTACATCTACACCACGGCCTGGATGGACGGCGAGCCGGGCAAGACATATACCCTCACGGTAGAATATGAAAACTTCCACGCCACGGCAGTGACGACCATTCCTCCGAAGGAATCCCTTAAGGAAGTGAAAGCCAAGCAGTTGCCTGACGGGACATATGGCATCGAAGCCGTCATCGACCCCAAGCCGGATTCATATTACCGTCTGTTCACCCGAGTCGAGGACCAGGACAAATCCTACGTCCCGTCCTTCCTTGGCGTCTTCAGCGGCCGCGACCTGCAGAGCGAGGCGGTGATAAACGTCAATGCCGGCCGCACCATAAACCGCAGGACCTACAGCCCTTCATTCCCCTGCGGCTCCACCGTCCACGTGAAGTTCTGCACTATGGATGAGGCCTCCTGGAGCTACTGGTCCGAGTTCGAAAAGGTCTCCTCTATGGGTGGTTCCCCCATCTTCCCCGTCCGTTTCAACATAAGCAGCAACGTCACCGGGGCCCTCGGCTATTGGGCCGGCTATGCCCCTGAGTGGCACACTGTTACGATTCCACAGTAAAAAGGCGGCTGCCCTGTATCGTTATGTCCTCATTTTTTGCTATATTTGAGGACTAATCACATAATGATATGAAAAAGGCAATAATACTGATGGCAGCGACTGTTATGGCGGCTGGTTGCAGCGCCGCTTTCGATCCCCAGGGCGTGGCGGATGCCACCAAGGAAGAAGTAACGAGGGTTGAGCCCCTCAGCTGGTGGGCAGGGATGAAGACCCCCCTGCAGCTGATGGTCTATGGCGAAGGCATAGGCAGCGCGTCTGTCCGCGCTGAAGGCAGCGGCCTCAAGGTCAAGAAGATAAACAAGGCCGAAAGCCCCAACTATCTGTTCCTGGATATGGAAGTCGGCGCCCCCGGCAGCTACTGGCTGGTCTTCACAAAGGACGGCCGCGAGTTCAAGCATCCATATGAAATCCTCAAACGCGAAAACAATCCCCGCGAAAGCTTCACCACGGCGGATATGATATATCTGGTCTTCCCCGACCGCTTCGCCAACGGCGACCCTTCCAACGACAACGCCGGCGATACCATCCAGAAAGTCGACCGCGAAGGCAACCTTGAGCGCCACGGCGGCGACATCCAGGGCATAATCGACCACCTTGACTATATCAAGGGCCTTGGCGCCACGGCCATATGGGCCACCCCCGTGCTGCTTGACGACCAGGACTTCGAGTCCTACCACGGCTATGCCTGCTGCGACTACTACCACGTAGACCCCCGTATGGGCAGCAACGAGCTCTACCGCACCTTCGTGGACAAGTCCCACGAAATGGGTCTGAAGGTGATAATGGATATCGTCACCAACCACTGCGGCACCTTCCACTGGTGGATGAAGGACCTCCCCTTTCAGGACTGGATCCATCAGTTCGAGACCTACACCCAGACCAACATCTGTTTCAGCACCAACCAGGACCCCAACGCCTCGAAGTATGACCTGAACGTCCACGAGAGCGGCTGGTTCGTCCCGATGATGCCGGATATGAACCTTCACAACCCCTTTGTCCTGAAGTATTTGCAGCAGTGGGCCATCTGGTGGGTCGAATATGCCGGCCTCGACGGACTCCGCGTGGACACCTTCCCCTACAACGAGAAGGAACCCATCAGCGAGTGGTGCAAGGCGGTCCTGGCGGAATATCCCTGGATCAATATCGTGGGCGAATGCTGGATCGAATCCCCGGCCCAGCTGGCCTACTGGCAGGGCGGCAACCCCAACAAGGACGGATATGACTCCCATCTCCCGTCCATTATGGACTTCCCGCTGTGCGATGCCATCAACGCCGCCTGCTGCGAAGCCGGCGACAAGCCCCAGTGGAACCAGGGTATGACGAGGATATACAACGCCCTCTCCCACGACTTCGTCTACCACGACCTCAGCAAGATGATGATATTCTTCGCCAACCACGACCATTCCCGTATGGGCGACAATTTCGACCACAATCCGGCGAAGATGAAGATAGCTATGACGCTTCTGGCGACCCTTCGCGGCATCCCGCAGCTGTATAACGGCGACGAGATGCTCTTCTCCGCCCGTCCCGGCGAGTGGAACGACGGCGCCAAGCGTATCGACTTCCCCGGAGGCTGGGAAGGCGACGAGTGCGACCTCTTCACTGAAGAAGGCCGCAAAGCCGCAGGCAAGACCGCCACGGCGGACTATACCTGCGCAGCCGACCTGCACGACTACACCGCCCGCCTCTTTAACTGGCGCAAGGACAAGGAGGTCATCCACAGCGGCAAGACCCTGCATTTCATGACCCGCGACAATACGTATGCATATTTCCGCTACAACGACAAGGAAGCCGTGTTCGTGTACATAAACAACACTTCCCACGACATTCAGATCCCTTGGGCGCACTATGCTGAATTTGCCCCGGCCCAGGTGAACGGCACGGACGTCCTGACCGGCGCCCCCGTCACCCTCTCCGCCGACACCGTCGTCCCCGCAATGACCTCGCTGGTAGTTGAATACAAAAGATAACCAAGACATATGAAAAGATTTTTGATTCTGGCCGCTGCCTTGATGATTGCGGCGTGCTCGCAGACTAAAGACCTGACCCTCAGTGACATCCAGACCGTGGCAAGCCCGGACGGGAGCCTTGTGGCGACCTTCGGCCTCGCGCCCGACGGCACGCCCTGCTACTCCCTTGACAAGGACGGCAAGCCTGTCGTCCTCCCCAGTCGCCTCGGCTTCGAACTGCGCGGCGACAGGCGTCACGTGAACGAAGACTTCGCCAGCAAGCAGGGCTGGGTCTATGGAGCTCCCCAGAGCCTCCACGACGGCTTTGAGCTCGTCGGCACCGCCACCGACAGCAAGGACGAGACCTGGGACCCCGTCTGGGGTGAGGAAGCCCACATCCGCAACCATTATAATGAGCTGAAAGTCAGCCTTAAACAGAAGGGCTCCGACCGCCTGATGGATGTTGTCTTCCGTCTTTTCGACGACGGTCTCGGCTTCCGCTATGAGTTCCCTTCCCAGTGGAACTTCCGCCATTTCGTCATCAAGGAAGAACTCACCGAGTTCGCCCTGACGGGTGACCACCACGCCCTCTGGATCCCCGGCGACTACGACACCCAGGAGTATGAATACACGGATTCCCGCCTGTCCGAGATTCCAGCCCTCATCCCCGGCCGCTGTATGTGGAACGCCTCCCAGACCGTCCTTAAGAACGGTGTCCAGACCGCCCTCCAGATGAAGACCGACGACGGACTGTATATCAATATCCACGAGGCCGCCGTGGTCGACTTCCCGACCGCCAACCTGTTGCTCGAAGGCAGGAACACCCTGCGTATCGAGCTCACCCCTGACGCCCAGGGTTGGAAGGGTGCAGTTATGACCCCCTTCGGCACTCCCTGGAGAACGGTCCAGGTGGTTGACGACGCCCGTAAGATCCTCGCTTCCAGGCTGATACTCAACCTCAACGAGCCTTGCAAGATTGAGGACACCTCCTGGATCCACCCCACGAAGTATATGGGCGTATGGTGGGAGATGATAACCGGCAAGAGCGCCTGGTCCTACACCGACGACTATCCCACGATCGAGCTCGGCGTCACCGACTATAGCGTTGCCAAGCCCCACGGCCGCCACGGCGCCAACAACGAGAACGTCCGCCGCTACATCGACTTCGCCGCGGAGAACGGCTTCGACGGCCTGCTCATCGAGGGCTGGAACGAGGGCTGGGAGGAATGGTTCGGCCAGCAGAAGGAATATGTCTTCGACTTCGTCACGCCTTATCCCGACTTCGACATCGACGCGCTGAACGCATATGCCCACAGCCGCGGCATCCGCCTAATTATGCACCACGAGACCTCGGCATCCATATGGAACTATGACCGCCACCTTGAGGCCGCGCTCGACCTTATGAACAAATATGGCTATGATGCCGCCAAGACCGGCTATGTGGGCGACATCGTCCCCCGCGGCCTGCACCACTACAGCCAGGAGACCATCAACCATTACAACCACGTCATCCGCGAAGCAGCAAAGCATAAGGTTATGATCAACGCCCACGAGGCGGTGCGCCCGACCGGCCTTTGCCGCACCTGGCCCAATATGATTGGCAATGAGTCCGCAATGGGCACCGAGTTCCAGAATGACATCGAGCCCATCCACGTGACCGTGCTGCCGTTCACCCGCCTCCAAGGCGGTCCTATGGACTACACCCCCGGCATCCTCGAGACTGACCTCAGCATCACGGCTCCCGGCAACACTGCCCATATGTGGAGCACTATCGCCAAGCAGCTGGCGCTGTATGTGACGATGTATTCCCCTCTGCAGATGGCCGCCGACCTGCCTGAGAACTATGCCAAGTTCCCCGATGCCTTCCAGTTCATAAAGGACGTCGCCGTCGACTGGGAGAAGAGTGAATACCTGCTTGCCGAGCCCGGCGACTATATCGTAATCGCCCGCCAGGCCAAGAAGAGCACGCTGAACATCGCCTCCGAAGGCACAGCCAAGCTGCCCGGCGCCCGCAAGGGCTATGTCAACGGCGCCACGCAGTTCTGCGGCGGCCCCGAGGACGTCTGGTTCATCGGCGGCGTCACGGACGAGAATGCCCGTGAGCTCAGCTTCCCGCTGGACTTCCTCGCCCCCGGAAAGACTTATGAGGCAACGATTTACGAGGATGCACCTGATGCCGACTACGAGACCAACCCGAAGGCCTACGTCATCCGCAAGGCTGACCTCACCGCCTCCGACACCCTCACGATGAAGCTCGCCCGCAGCGGCGGCTTCGCAATATCCCTGAAGGAGAAGTAGTGACTGGTGAAGCGATAGTCGTCAAGAACGCCGGGAGCCATTATCTGCTCTCGGCGCTTGATGCGTGGGCGCCGTTCCCGGCGGTGCTGAAGGGGAAGATACGCCTGGAGGCGGGGACGGCGACGAACCCGGTGGCGGTGGGGGACAGGGTGTCATATTCATATGACATCGCTCCCGACGAGAAGAACCCCGCCACCATCGTCGAGGTGCTCGACCGCAAGAACTATGTCATCCGCCGCTCGACCAACCTGTCGAGGCAGTCGCACGTCATTGCGGCCAATGTGGATATGGCGTATATCGTTGTGTCCCTGTACTTCCCGCAGATCAAGCTGCCTTTCCTTGACAGGATGCTCGTCACGTGCGAGGTCTATGGCGTGCCGGTGACGATAGTCCTGAACAAGGTGGACCTCTACCGCGAAGAGGCGGCGGAGTATATGGCGGATTTCCACCGCATCTATGGATCCGCCGGCTACCGGGTGCTGGAGACCAGCGTGGTGACAGGCGAGGGGATAGAGGCCCTGCGGCAGGATATCAAGGGGCGCGTGTGCCTCTTTTCCGGCGAGTCCGGAGTGGGGAAGAGCAGCCTTATCCGCTCTGTCGACCCGTCCCTGAATCCGAAGGTCGGAGACATATCCATTGCCCACCTCCAGGGCCGCCACACCACCTCCCTGTACGAATTGTACAAAGTCTCGTCCGGAGGCTATATAATTGACACTCCGGGGCTTAGGGGCTTCGGTCTGGTGGACCTGGGGAAGGAGGAGATCTACAAGTATTTCCCCGAGATGCTCCGCGTCTCCGACAACTGCCGCTTTGTCCCCTGCACCCACACCCACGAGCCCGGCTGTGCGGTGAAAGCCGCCGTCGACGACGGCACCATCTCCCCCGAGCGCTACTCCTCCTACCTCGGAATGCTCGAAGAAGACACGAAATTCAGGTAGAAAAACGGGGAGTTGATATATGGTCCAAAAACCTTCCGGAGCTTCGCTCCTCCATCCCTCCCAAACAAGTTTGGGCCCCTCCCTCTAACATGGCCGAGGGTGGCCATGGGTTTTTTGGACCATATATCAACTCCCCTATACACCGTGAAGCAGACTTTCCGGTAAAAGATGCAAAGCATTGACCGACAGATACTTCGGCTGGCGCTGCCAAGCATTCTGGCCAATATCACCATCCCGCTGGTGGGGATGGTGGATATCGCCGTGGCCGGGCATCTGGACGGGGAAAGCGCGGCGCTCATCGGCGGCATCACCATTGGCAGCATGCTGTTCGACCTGCTCTACTGGAACTTCGCGTTCCTGCGGGCGGGCACCGGCGGGCTGACGGCGCAGGCCTATGGGCGCGGCGATATGCGCAGCGCCGCTGACATATTGCTCCGGGCCCTAGGGATAGCCCTGCTGTCGGCCATAGTGCTCATCGCTATTCAGTGGCCGGTCGTAAAGGGGGCATTCCTGTTCGTGGACTGCTCGCCGCAGGTGCAGGAGCTGGCTTCACGATATTTCTTCATCCGCATATGGGCTGCCCCCGCAAGCCTCAGCCTGATGGCATTCAAAGGCTGGTTCATTGGGATGCAGGACAGCATGAGGCCTATGATTGCGGACCTTATCGTCAACGTGGGCAACATCCTGCTGAGCATCCTGCTGGCTTTCGGCACGCCGCTCGGCTTTGCCGGCATCGCCCTCGGAACGGTCATAGCGCAATACCTTGGCTTAGCCTGGTGTCTGGGGGCGCTCCTGGTCAAATATGGGACCATATTCAAGGGTCGCAGCTTTGCCTCCCTGTGGGAAGCCATCGCCCACAGCCATTCGCGCAGCTTCTTCCGGCTGAATACCGACCTTATCGTGCGAAGCGTCTGTTTCATAGCCATTTACATCGGCTTTACCATAATCTCCGCCCGCTACGGCGACGTGCTCCTGGCCGCAAGCGCCATCATTATGAAGCTGATGCTCTTCTTCTCCTACTTCACCGACGGCTTTGCATATGCCGGCGAGGCCCTCACAGGCCGCTACATCGGTGAATCCAGCCGCGACGCCGTCCTTCAGACCGTCCGCTACACATTCGTCTGGAGTATGGGCATAGGGATGCTGTTCGTGCTGATAAACGCCTTCGCCGCCCAGCCGCTTTTCCGCCTGATGACGAGCGATGAGGCCGTCGTAGATGCCTGCAGCCACTTCGTCATATGGCTGATACTGATGCCTTTAGTGGGCTGCCCCGCCTTCACCTGGGACGGCATATACCTTGGCGCCACCGCCACAAAGTTCCTGAGAAACTCATCCTTGTGGGCGGTGGCGTCATTCTGTGCCATATGGATTCCGGGACATATGCTTCTGTGCGACCCGGTCGCTTCCGTGCACGTGCTGATGGGAGCCTATCTGGCGCATCTGGTGGCCAGGACCGTCCATCTGACGTGCCGGCGAAGAGCTATCCTATAGCGGCCATATTCTTGGCATTGTAAAGGTCCTTTCCTTCGGGGGTGTAGGAGTAGGCTATGCGGTCGGCGTAGTGCTCCTCGACCTTGCCGCGGACTATCTTGTTGGTGGAGTTCATCATCTTGTTGGCGATGGTGTAGGGCTCTTCGCAGACCACCACGGCCGAAGGGAGCCACTTCTCGGGGAAGAGGCCGGCATTGGCGCCGCCCTTCTTGTAGGAGTTGATTTCATCCTGGATCTTGCTGAGCATCAGCTTCTTGCCTTCGTCGGTGGCAGGGTCTGCACCGGCGGCCTTGGCATACTCGCGGAGGGCATCCTTGTCCGGGACGATCAGCACCATCGTGTAGGGATCCTGGTTGTTGTGGAGGACCACCTGGTTGATGTACTTGGACACTGCGGTGAGGCTGTCCTCGAAGCCTTCGGGGCTGTATTTCTCGCCGTCGGAGGAGATCAGCAGGGATTTGAAGCGGCCCACGACATAGAGGAACTCAGGGTCGAAGGGGCATATGTAACCCATATCTCCGGTGTGGAGCCAGCCGTCGATGACGGTGTCCGCCGTGGCCTTGGGATTCTTCCAGTAGCCGGCCATCACGTTCTCGCCGCGCACCACGATTTCGCCTTTCTGGCCGATGGGGACTTCATTGCCGTCGGCGTCGCAGATCTTGCAGTCCATAGGCTTGACGATACGTCCGGAGGAACCGAAGATGGCGTGGCCGGTGGAATTGGCGCAGATGATAGGGGTGGCTTCGGAGAGGCCATATCCCTGGAACACAGGCATTCCGATGGCGCAGAAGTAACGCTGGAGGTTGATGTCGAGAAGAGCGCCGCCGCCCACGAAGAACTGCATCCTTCCGCCGAAGCTTTCGCGCACGTTCTTGAATATGAGCTTGTCGAACAGGGCCATAAGGGGCTTGCGCCAGAGATTGAGCACTCCGCCGCGGTTATAATACTCCTTGTTGTACTTGATGGCGTTGTTCAGGGCGAAGTTGTAGAGTTTCTGCACGGTGGGGCCCTTTGCCTTTATGCCGCTTTCGATGTTCTTCTTGAAGTTGTTGGAGAGGGCGGGCACGGAAAGCATCACGTGCGGGCGCGTCTCGCGGATGGACATAGGGATGTTCTTCAGGGTCGCGAGGGAGGTCTTTCCCGGGGGTACGAAAGCCATATTGGCACCGTACATCATCAGGGTGTACATACCGGCAACGTGGGCGAAGCAGTGGTCAAGGGGCAGGATGATGAGCATCGTGGCTCCTTCCTGGATGCTGATGACCGAGCTTCCCTGCTCGACATTGGCGGTGTAGTTGCGATGTGTAAGGAGGATTCCCTTGGGGTCTGCAGTGGTGCCGGAAGTGTAGCTGATGTTCGCATAGTCGTCCGGACCGACGGAGTGCATACGCTCCTCGAAATCGTTCCTGCGGGTGGCGAGGAACTCTTCGCCCAGCTTCTCCACATCGGACATAAATATCTCATTTTCAGCGAGCTCGCTAAGGTCGCAGAAGGCGTCGTCGAAGACTATTATTTTCTTTATCTGCGGGCACTCGGGGAGGATCTTGCGGATCTTCGGCAGCTGGTAGGCAGAGACGAGGACCCACTGGGATTCGGAGTGGTTGATGCGGAACACCAGGTCCTGGCCGTCTCCGAGGTTCACGGAGAGGGGGACGTCGGTCATACCGGCATACATTGCGCCGAGCTCGGCGATCACCCACATAGTCCTTCCTTCGGAAAGGAGGGCGACCTTGTCGCCTTTCTCCACGCCGAGGGCCATAAGGCCGGCTCCGATGCGCCAGGCCTGCTCGCGTGTCTGCTTGAAAGTGGTCTCTACCCACTCGCTGCCGGGCTTCTGCTTCAGGTAGACGTGGTCAGGGTATTTTCTGGTGTACTTTTCGACAAAGTCGATGATGGTCAATCTTTCAGCCATAACGGTTTTGGGATATTATATTATTCTTGGGGGAAAAGTCCAAAGAGTTCGTTGTCTATCATTTCGGTGACCTTGGCAAAGTCTTCCTCCTTGTTGCCGAACTTGATTGTGTCGGCGTCGATCACCAGGAGCTTGCCGTCATAGTCCTTGATCCAGTTCTCATAGCGCTCGTTCAGGCCGGTGAGGTAGTCGATGCGGATGCCTTTCTCATACTCGCGTCCGCGCTTCTGGATCTGGGCCACCAGGTTGGGGATGGAGCTCTTCAGGTAGATCAGCAGGTCGGGCTTGGCCACGAGCGACATCATCAGGTCGAACAGGTCGGAGTAGTTTTCGAAATCGCGGGTGGACATAAGGCCCATTCCGTGGAGGTTGGGGGCGAAAATGCGGGCGTCCTCATAGATGGTCCTGTCCTGGATTATGACTTCCTTGCACTTGGAGATTTCCACCACGTCCTTGAAACGCTTGTTGAGGAAGTAGATCTGGAGGTTGAAGGACCAGCGCTCCATATCCTCGTAGAAATCAGCGAGATAGGGGTTGTAGTCGACGGATTCGAACCTTGGGGTCCATCCGTAATGGGCGGCCAGCATCTTGGTGAGGGTGGTCTTGCCGCTTCCGATATTTCCGGCGATTGCGATATGCATATTAATCAATTTTTGCAAATATACGAATTTATTCGATAGCTGCCATATTCCCGGGGTTGCAGATGTCTTTGCCGGCCGGGGTGTAGGAGAAGGCGATGCGCTCGGCATAGTGCTCTTCGACCTTGCCGCGGACTATCTTGTTGGTGGAGTTCATCATCTTGTTGGCCACGGTGAAGGGTTCGTCGCATATGACTACCGACGAGGGGAGCCACCTTTCGGGGAAGAGTCCGGAGCGGACCTCGCCCTTGCGGTAGGAGTTGACTTCCTTGAGTATCTTGCCCAGCATCAGGCGTTTACCCTTGTCGGAAGCGGGGTCTACGCCCTTGGAGAGAGCATATTCCCGAAGGGCTTCCTTGTCCGGGACGATGAGGACCATCGTGTGGGGCTCCTGGTTGTTGTGGAGGACCACCTGGCTTATGTAGGGGGAGACGGTCGAGAGGTTGTTCTCAAAGCCCTCGGGGCAGTATTTCTCGCCGTCCGAGGAGACGAGCATCGACTTGAAGCGGCCAACGACGAACAGATATTCAGGGTCGAGGGGGAATTTATATCCCATATCTCCGGTGTGGAGCCAGCCGTCCACCACCGTGGCGGCAGTGGCCTCGGGATTCTTCCAGTAGCCGGCCATCACGTTTTCGCCGCGGATGACAATCTCGCCTTTCTGGCCGTCGGGGAGTTCATTGCCCGCATCGTCGCAGATCTTGCAGTCCATCGGGCGGCCTATGCGGCCGGAGGAGCCGAAGACGGCGTGGCCGGCGGTGTTGGCGCTCACGATGGGGGTGGCTTCGGAGAGGCCATAGCCCTGGAAAATGGGGATGCCTATGGCGCAGAAATAGTACTGGAGGTTTATGTCCACCATCGCGCCGCCGCTGACGAAGAATTCCATACGGCCGCCGAAGGATTCGCGTATCTTCTTGAATATCAGCTTGTCATATAGAGCCATAAAGGGCTTGCGCCAGGCAACTGCAAGGCCTCCGCGGTTGTAATAGTCCTTGTTGTACTTGATGGCGTTGGAAAGGCCCCAGGCATACAGCTTCTGGACGAAGGCGCTCTTGGCCTTTATGCTGTTCTCTATGTTTTTCTTGAAGTTGTTCGTCAGGGCCGGGACGGAGAGCATCACCTGCGGGCGGGTCTCGCGGATTGCCATAGGGATGTTCTTAAGGGTGGCCATCGAGGTCTTTCCCGGGGGCACGAAGGCGAGGTGGGCGCCATAGAATATCTGAAGATATATTCCCGCGACGTGGGCATAGCAGTGGTCCAGGGGGAGGATCAGCAGCATCGTGGAGTACATCGGGAACTTGATGGAGTAGCTGGTCTGCTCGACGTTGGCCGTGTAGTTGCGGTGGGTCAGCAGGATGCCCTTGGTGTCGGCCGTGGTGCCGGAGGTGTAGCTGATGTTGGCATAGTCGTCCGGGCCGATGGAGTGGATGCGCTCTTCGAAGTCTTCGCGGCGGGTGGCGAGCAGTTCGTCGCCCATCCTCTGCACCTGGGACATGAATATCTCTTTGTCCTGCAGTTCGTCGATGTCGCAGAAGGCGTCGTCGAAGACTATCACTTTCTTCACCTGCGGGCACTCGGGGAGCACCTTGCGGATTTTCGGCAGCTGATAGGCCGAGACGAGGATCCAGGTGGCTTCGGAGTGGTTGATGCGGTAGGTCAGGTCGTGGCCTTCGCGCAGGTTGATGGACAGCGGGACGTCGGTCAGGCCGGCATACATCGCGCCGAACTCGGCCAGCACCCACATAGCCCTTCCTTCGGACAGGAGGGCGACTTTCTCGCCCTTTTCCACGCCAAGTGCCATCAGGCCGGCGCCTATCCTCCAGGCCTCCTCGCGGGTCTGCTCATATGTTATCTCTATCCATTCTTCGCCGGGCTTCTCCTTCAGATAGACGTGGTCCGAATAGAGGCGGGTGTATTTTTCAAGAAAATCAATTATAGTGGTTCTTTCGGCCATTTGCTGTAATAAATTTTGCAAATATAGTCATTATTTGGAGAACAGGCCGTAAAGTTCGGCGTCTATCTTTTCCGTTATGCTTTCAAAGTCTTCTGGACGGTTCTGGAAATCAAGGCTGTCTCCGTCAAGGATGAGGACGCGGCCCTTGTAGTCTTCGCTGATGAATTTTTCGTAGCGGTCGTTGAGACCTTTGAGGTATTCGATGCTGATGCTCTGCTCATAGTCGCGGCCGCGCTTCTGGATCTGCGCCACGAGGTGGGGGATGCTGCTGCGGAGGTATATCATCAGGTCCGGGGCCTTCACCAGCGACATCATCAGCTCGAAGAGTTCCATATAGGTGCGGAAGTCCCTCTCGGAGAGGTTGCCCATGGCGTAATTGTTTGCTACAAAGATATATACGCCTTCGAATATGGTCCTGTCCTGGATTATGGTCTTGCGGCTGCGGGCTATTTCCAGCACGTCCTTGAAGCGCTGCTCGAGGAAGTAGACCTCGAGGTTGAAGGACCAGCGTTTGATGTCCTTGTAGTAGTCTTCCAGGTAGGGGTTGTAGGTAACGGCCTCGTATTTCGGAGTCCATCCGTAATGCTCGGAGAGCATCCTTGTGAGCGTGGTCTTGCCGCATCCGATATTTCCGGCGATTCCTATGTGCATATCATTCTTTCGTTAAGCGTTCCTTCATTGTGTAGTATGTCTGCCTGGAAGCGAAGCCGGCAGCTTCGGCGGCCTCGCCTACCGAGGCTTTGCGGTGGGATTTCAGGTAGGAGCCCACGTGCTCGACGCGGAGGCGGTTGACATATGTGAAGAAGCCCCCGAACTCGCTCTTCATTATTCCGGCGATGTATGTCCTGTTGTAGCCCGTGCGGTCGGAAACGTCCTGGAGGGTCAGGTGCTGCTCCGTGAAGGCCCCCTGTTTTTCCACCACGTTCTTTATTGCCTCGATGATTTCCTTGCGCTTGGTGGCG
>JAEEGL012992505.1_pt1 | contig 22420 bp, 18 predicted proteins | sample 9134231 | NCBI WGS metagenome assembly JAEEGL01 (sample SAMN16246548, study PRJNA631951) | gut metagenome | biome: gut microbiome; feature: rumen; material: fiber-attached | host: Bos | place: Iran: Karaj | collected 2018-10
AACTCGGTGAAGATATCCGGTTCCGGAACGCCGTAGGAGTTGCAGGTGACCTTGATCTGGTTGATGATCTCCTCTACCATGTACACGTAGTCGAAGTCCTGGGCCAGGGAGGTCTTGTTGGGCAGGCCGCCGCCGATGTTCAGGCTGTCCAGTTCCGGGCAGATGGCCTTGAGCTCACAGTATACCTTCACGCACTTGGACAGTTCGTTCCAGTAATAGGCCGTATCCCGGATACCGGTGTTGATGAAAAAGTGCAGCATCTTCAGGTGGAAGTTGGGGTACTTGGCCACCGTGTCCTTGTAGAACTTGAGGATGTCCGAATAGCGGATTCCCAGGCGGGAGGTATAGAAATCGAAGTTGGGCTCTTCTTCAGAAGCGATGCGGATACCCATCATCGTATCTTCCTGAATGAGGTCTGCCAGGTCTTCAAATTCGTTCTTGTTGTCCAGGACGGGGATGATGATCTTCCAGCCGGCCTTTCTGAGTTTGGCAATATTCTGGATATACTGGGGACGCTTGAAGCCGTTGCAGATGATGAACAGTTCCTCCTTGCTGACCGAACCGTCCCGCTCCAGGGCCTCGATGAGGTCCAGGTCGTAGGCCGATGAAGTCTCCAGGTGGATGTCGTTCTTGAGGGCTTCGTGCACCACGAAGGCAAACTGCGAACTTTTGGTGCAGTAGCTGTAGTGGTATTCACCCTGGTAATCGGCCTTGGCCATAGCCACCTTGAACAGGCGCTTGGCGCGCTGAATTTGAGAGGAAATCTTAGGTAAATAGGTGATTTTCAGCGGTGTACCATACTTTTCGATGATATCCATCAGGTCTATGTCGTTGAACAGGAGGTTTCCGTCCACTACCATAAATTCGTCCTGGGGAAAGTCGAAGGTCTGGTCAATGAGGTCGATGTACTTGTTTTTCATTTCCGTCTGAACAGGATTAGTGTGCAAATATAGGTAAAAAAGTGTTATATTTGTATGAATGAAGCCGAGGAAAGTCATATTTATTTCCCTTTGCCTGCTGGCGATGGCGGGGTGCAGCACCACGCGTTCCCTTTCAGAAGGGGAGTACCTCCTCCGCAAGAACACCATCGTAGCAGACGATCCTTCCTTCAAGGTGTCGGAGCTGGGGTCTTACGTGGCCCAAAAGCCCAATTCCTACATCTTGGGCGTGAACCCGCTGCTGTCGGTATACAACTGGAGCGGAGACGGCTCCACCCCTTTCAAACGCTTCCTCAGGAAAATAGGTGCAGATCCCATCATCTTTGATTCCACCCGCGTAGAACAAAGCGCCGCCAACCTGGCCAGTCACCTCCAGTACATTGGTTACTACGGCTCCCGGGTAACCAGTCAGGTGGATGTGGTCAAGAAGAAAGCTTATGTAACATATTCGGTAAAGCTTGGTAAACGCTATAAAATCAGTGAGATATCTTATGAAGTTCCGTCCTATGGAACCTTCGGCCAGGAGTTTTTGAAAGACCTTCCCAACACCAGCGTAGCCACCGGACAGTATCTCTCGGAATCCAACCTGGAGGTAGAGGCAGACCGCTCATCGGCATACTTCAGAACCCTGGGCTACTATGGCTTCACCAAGTCTTTCTATGCCTTCGAGGCCGATACCCTCTCGCACGACGGTACGGCGCGCCTGACATACGCCATCCGGGATTATGCGCTGGGAGATGCCCCGTCATCGGCCAAAGAGCATAAGAAGTTTTTCCTCGGGGATGTAACCATCTCACACCCCGAAAAACTGAAGATACGCCCTTCCGTGCTGGAAAATCTCAATATCCTCCGGCCCGGCCAGCTATATAACGAGGCCGATGTCAACACCAATTACGCCCGCTTTGCCAGCGTGGGCATGCTGACGGGCGTAAACATTAACTTGAAGCCGGTCTCGGAAGACCGGGTAGACTGTACCATTTCCCTTCGCAATTCCGGTCTGCAGGGCTTTAAAACCAATCTGGAGGCCTCTGTCAACTCTACGGGACTGTTCGGCATTTCCCCGCAGCTCACGTATTATCACAGAAACATTTTCCACGGAGGAGAGCAGTTGAACCTGGGCCTGAAAGGCAATTTCCAGTTCAAGCCCAAGACCAAGGCGTATTCCACAGACCTCAGCGTATCGGCCACCCTGCGCTTTCCCAAATTCATCGGCCTTCCCAACCGCATCTTTACCGGTCCCAACATCCCCAGAACGGATGTTACGGCGGCTTTTAGCTACCAGGACAGGCCGGAATTCCGCCGGACGGTCATTTCCACCGCCTTCACCTACAACGGAAGACTCAACCAGAATCTCTTTTACCAGCTTTCGCCCCTGCGCCTGAATATCTCGCATCTGTATAACATAGATGACGATTTTATGCTGAAGTTGCTGGAATCCAATCCCTTTGTCTTTATGGCCTATATGGCCCGCTTCGATATGGGTGTGAGCGGAATGATGTATTACACCACCAATTCGTCCTCCGTCCCTATGACTCCGTACCACTATGTCCGGGTCTCGATGGACGTTTCCGGTAATGTGATCAGCCTTTTCGACCAGGTACTGCCCGTAAATGAAGATAAAGAGCATCTGATCTGGGACACCCCGTACGCCCAGTATGTCCGTACAGAAGTTAATCTGGGCAAGGTTTTCCGTTTTGGAAAGGAAGACAGGCAGGCCCTGGCCCTGCACCTGGGAGGAGGTATAGTCTATGCCTACGGCAACTCCACTACGGCCCCTATCGACAAGCAGTTCTATGTGGGCGGCTCCATGTCCATGCGTGGCTGGAATGCCCGCTGCCTGGGTCCCGGAACCTCCGAGATCATAGAAGGATTCTCCATCCCGAGCCAGGTAGGAGAAATGAAACTGGAAGGCAACGTAGAATACCGTTTCCCGCTTGTCTCCAAGTTGGAAGGGGCTCTGTTTTTAGATGCCGGCAATATCTGGGATGTCTCGAAAGTCACCCTGGACGGTGCCAAGTTCTCCTTGAAAACCCTTCCGGAATCCATTGCCCTGGACTGGGGATTCGGCGCCCGTCTGAACTTGAATTTCCTGCTTATCCGCGTGGATATGGGTATCCGGTTAAGAGACCCTCAGCGCCCCGAAGGAAACCGCTGGGTCCCCACCAACGAGTGGCTCAACGGTAATTTCGCCGTCCATTTCGGAGTAGGTTATCCCTTCTGACGAAGGGATAACAGAAGGGTACTCAAGGGGGCCCCGCCCCCTTTAAATGCACCCCCGGGCACTCTTCGATTCAACCTTTGGGATAATATTTGGGCCAGCAGGCTTCCAGATAGGCCTTCAGGGCATTTTCGTGCTTGTTTTCGGCCGGAGTGTAGAAAACCTTGCCGCGCAGGGCTTCCGGCATGAACTCCATATCTACGAAGTGCCCCGGATAGTCGTGGGCATACTTGTAGCCGTCAGAATAGTTCAGGTCTTTCATCAGCTGCGTAGGAGCATTCCGGATGGGGAGAGGAACCGGCAGATTACCCGACTGTTTTACTTCGGCAAGGGCCTTTTCCAGGGCCATATAGGAGGCATTGCTCTTGGGGGAAGAAGCCAGGTATACCGTGGTCTCGGCCAGGGGAATCCGACCTTCCGGCATTCCTATCTTGGAAACCACCTCGAAGCAGGCATTGGCCAGCAGCAGGGCGTTCGGATTGGCCAGGCCTACGTCTTCCGATGCACTCAGGCACAGGCGGCGGGCAATGAAGAGGGGGTCCTCGCCACCGTCAATCATCCGGGCCAGGTAATAGATGGCAGCGTTGGGGTCGCTTCCCCGGATACTCTTGATAAAGGCCGATATGATATCGTAGTGCATTTCGCCATCCTTGTCATAGATGGCCATATTTTCCTGGATGGAATCTGTAACCGTCTGGTTGTCAATAATAATGGGGGATTTACCGGCCTGGGCGTCCACCACCAGCTCCAACACGTTCAGAAGTTTTCTGGCATCTCCTCCGCTGTAGCGCATCAGCGCCTCGCCCTCCCGGAGTTCTATCGGCTTGTCCTTCAGAAGGACATCCTCCTTCAAGGCCCTTTCCAGAAGGACCTGCAAATCTTCCTTGGCCAGCGGTTTCAGGACAAAGACCTGGCAACGGGACAGAAGGGGAGTGATTACCTCGAACGAAGGATTCTCAGTGGTAGCACCCACCAGAACGATGGTTCCGTTTTCCACAGCACCCAGAAGGGAATCCTGCTGGGCTTTGTTGAAGCGGTGGATTTCGTCTATGAACAGGATGGGGGCACCTTTTTGCTGGAAGAGGGAATTGCCGCGGGCCTTGTCAAAAACCTCCCGCATATCCTTAACCCCGGCCATGACGGCACTCAGGGTGTAGAAATCCCTGTCCAGGGTTTCGGCTATGATGTGAGCCAGGGTGGTTTTTCCCACTCCCGGAGGGCCCCAGAGGATGAAAGAACTCAGGTTCCCGCTCTGAATCATCTTGCGCAGGATGCAACCTTCACCCACCAAGTGCCGCTGGCCCACATACTGGTCCAGGGTCCGGGGCCTCATCCGCTCCGGGAGCGGGGGCAGCATCGTGGAAGAAGCAGACATTTATATCTCTTTGGTATAGACGCGGCGACGGCGCTTAAGTTCCTTGTCGTAAGCGTTCCAGAGGTTCTGGACGCTGGTATTGCTCTCCATCTCCGCGTTGGATTCGGCATATTGGAAACCTCCCTTCTGGATATTCGGGATGATATCGTTGAAAAGGAGGGCATGGACGCCCCGGTTCCGGTATTCCGGGTCTACGGCAATCAAAAGGAGTTCCAGTCCTGCCTCGTATTTCCAATACATGGATTTGAGCAGATACCACCAGCCAAAGGGGAACAAGTATCCCCGGCTTTTCTGCACGGCGTGGGCAATGGAAGGCATCGTGAGGGCCACAGCCACCAGCTTACCTTCTGCATCCTCCACCAGCGTGACAAACTTCAGATCCAGCAGGCCCAGGTATGTTTTGACGTAGCCGTCAATCACTTCCGGAGGAAGGATGGTAAAATCATACAACTGGCTGTAGGTGCGGTTGATCAGATCGAAGATCTTCTGTCCATAATTCTCCCTATGCACTTCCCTCCGGGAAACCTTTCTCACCCGCAGCCCATATCTTTCCTTCAGCATCCGGGAAGCCCTTACCACCTTGTCAGGAACTTCCTTGGGCACGAAGATACGGAGTTCCAGCCAGTCGTTGGCCTTGGCAAGACCCAGCGCTTCAAAATGCCTGGCATAATAGGGATAATTGTATTTGAGGGCAAAGGAGGAAATGTCATCAAAACCTTCCACCACGCAACCTTCGCTGTCAAAATCCGTGAAGCCCAGGGGACCGCTGATCTGGTGCATTCCGTTTTCCTTGCCGAAAGCAATGACAGCCTCCAGCAGGGCACGGGAAACTTCATGGTCGTCGATGAAATCCATCCAGCCGAAACGGACCTCCGCGTGCTCCCAGTCCCGGTTGGCAATCTCATTGATAATGGCTATCACCCTGCCGGCCACCTTTCCGTCCTTGTATGCCAGGAATTTACGGGTTTTACAATACTTGCCCATAGGATTCCTGGCGGGATCCAGGGTGCTTAACTCGTCCGAATAGATATTAGGGACGTAGTAGGGACAGCCCTTATATAATTCCAGGGGAAACTTGACAAAAGCCTTGAATTCCGCCTTGGTTTGAACGGTCTTGATGGTAACAGGCATAGGTTTAGGGTTTAGTTACTCTTGCAAAGGTAATACTTTTTTAAAACAGGAGAATATACACGTTCAGTTTAAGGATGGGAACAAAGGGAAACTTGCTTATCCGGTCTATCCAGCCTTTGTCCCGCTGGCGGCCGTCCACAGGATCCTTGAGGTCACTGCTGTGCAGCACGACAGGCTCCCCGTTTTTGTTCACGCTGTAATTGTACGTCTGCACCGTGAGGCCCCCGGTAATGATTCCTCCCAGATCCACGCTGAAGCGGATCCGGCTGTCCGGCTTGATGGCACGGCCATAGCCCAGTCCTACATAAGGAGCCACCTGTTTCATGGCGCCGTCCACCTGCACCTTGCCCCGGGCATCGGTAGTGAACGAAAACGTATTGTATTTAATCACACGCGAAGTGTAATCAGACTCTTCCAGATGCTCACTCAGGTCTCCATAGCCGTTGAAAACCTTGCCGGGGCCCAGATAGACGCCCACCGTAAAACGGAGGCCCAGCTTTCTCATCGGGAAGATGTCCAAAAAGACCTTTCCCGTCCCCCTTTTCCACAAGGTGCTGTAGACAGGAACCGCCCCAAAATCCAGATCCTGGTCCTTGAAATCCTCTTCCAGGTCTACCGTCTTCTTATCGGTATAGGGAAAGATGGAATAGCCGGCGCGCAGCTGTACAAAAGGTGAAAAGGGGAGTACCAGTTCCAGGCCCGCGCCATCCGTCCCGGCCGTAATCCCCAGGGCCAGGTGATTGGCCAGCTGCCTGTCCTGGGCACGGGCCTGAAGAGGGCCCAGCAGGAACAGGGAAAGGAATATGGGAAGGAAGGCTCTGCGCATGCTACAGGTTCATGATAAGATAAGCCATATAGGCAGCCCAGATCAGAACCAGCAAAGCCCCGTCCAGACGGTCCAGCATGTTCTTTTTGCCAACCAGACAACTTGTCCAGATCACCAGCGCGCTCAGAAGCAGAACTCCCATATCCACATAGGAAATGCCCGCAAAGGAAAGGGGATGGATAAGGGCCGATCCTCCCAGAATGAGAAGGATATTGTAGATATTGGAGCCGATGATATTTCCCAGGGCCAGCTGGCCTTTCTTTTTGACGGCGGCGGCGATGCAGGTGGCTAGTTCCGGCATGGAAGTACCTCCGGCGAGGATGGTAATGGCGATGAATTTGTCGCTTACACCGAGCTCGCGGGCTATCTCCGTAGCCGAATCCACAAAGAGGTTACCACCGAAAATAAGGGCCGCCAGTCCGCCGACAATCATCAGGACTGCCCAGCCGGGCTTGATTTCCTTTGTTTCTTCCCCGGCAGGGGAATCATCCGTCTGTCCGCTTCCCGGTGAACGGAAGCTCATCCACATATAGACAGCAAAGAGGACAACCAGGACAGCCCCGTCAACCCTACTTAAACCATCACTTCCGATACCTAGAATTGTATGCTTGAAACCCAACAGAATAAGAAGGGAAGTAACCACTATATTCATAGGGACGTCCCGCCGGCGGTTTTCCGGGGTGATGGCCATCGGGAGCAGCATGCCCGTGATACCCAGAATAAGCAGGGTATTGAAAATGTTGGACCCGACGACATTGCCAACGGAGATATCGGCATTGCCGTGAAAAGCGCCGATAAAACTGACCACCATCTCCGGGGCCGATGTTCCCATCCCCACTATGGTCAGACCTATGACAAACTCGCTCAGACCGAAGCGGCGGGCGATGCCGGAGGCACCTTCCACCAGATAATCGGCCCCAAAAACCACCAGCGCAAGGCCTGCAAGAAGGATTAGGATTTGAAGTAGCATGCTTTTGTTTTTTGAGGTGCAAAATTAGCAAAACTTAGAGAATTTGCCTAAATTTGTGGGGATAGATTGGAGATTTTGATGGTACACCGCCTCATAGGAAAGCGTGTCAGCCAGGCAGGAGTCCTGCTTCTGGCTCTTTTCCTGTGCTGCTGCGAACAAAAGCCCAAGCCGGCGCCCCAGCCGGAGCCGGAAAAGGAAGATCCGGTGCTGCACGTGCAAATCCCCGGCGCATACGGCATTCCCGGCGGCAACCAGGTATACAGTGAAGACCGCCACCAGCTGTCCACCATCGAATGCCCGGACGGAACTCTCCTGTTCCACCTGCTGGACCCTGGCGAAAGGAAGGTAATGAGTATCCACGGCATCCCGGCCACCGTAAAGGAAGGAGACAGAATCTCACTCCATTTCCGCGTGATGACCAACGGCTATACCCTTCAGTCAGAAACATTTGAGAACACTCAGGTGCTTAAGGTCACCCCTAAGCTTATCTGGCTCAAGAAAGACGAAAACACCTTTTTCGTACTGGCAAGATGAGAAGAAAGGGAATCATAGCCGTCCTCCTGATGCTCCAGGCATCAGCCCTGTGGGCGCAGCAGATCATTCCTTCCCGGGGGCAGGTGCACATTCCGGTAATTCTGCTGGAATTTTCGGACGTTCCCTTCATCCTGCCGCAGCCCCAGGCCCATTTCCAGGATCTTCTCCTGAAGCCCGGCTACAGTGAAAACGGAGCCTCCGGAAGTGTCCGGGATTATTTCATGGACAACTCCGGAGGGGTTTTTGAGCCCGTATTCGACGTTTTCGGCCCGGTGAAACTGGATAAGAAGATGTCCTACTACGGAAAAGACATTGTCAGGGATGGAGATAGGGACGACAGCGCCCCTGAAAAGGCCCTTCTTGAGGCCTGCACCCTCCTGGATGAGCAGGTGGATTTCTCCGTCTACGACAAGGACGAAGACGGCCTGATAGACCTTTGCATCTTCTTTTACGCCGGCTACGACCAGGCGGCAGGAGCAACCTCCGACGCCATCTGGTCCCACCACTGGAACGTCCAGGAAAGCGACTGCCCCGAAAGAGAGACCACCTTCGACCAGATGATGCTGGACGCCTATTTCTGCTCGGCCGAACTGGATGGGAAAGAAGGAGCCCGGCCCAACGGCATCGGCAGTTTCTGCCACGAACTGGGCCACGCCCTGGGCCTGCCGGACTTTTACGACGTCAACCGCGCAACGGACGGCCTCGCCGGCGGCCTGTACGACTTTTCCCTGATGTGCCGCGGCCTGTACAACAACGAGGGCCGCACGCCGCCCTACCTGAACGCGGTAGAAAGGGTTTTGCTGGGCTGGCTGGAGGCCATTCCCGAACTCCCGGAAGGGGAGGTGGTGCTGGGGCCGGTGCAGAGGCAGCAAGCGTACCGCATTTCTACGGCCACGGAAGGGGAATTCTTCCTGGTGGAAACCCGGGACGGTACCGCCTGGGACGCTCCGCTACCGGAAGGCCTGCTGGTGTACCACGTAGACCAGTCAGAGCGCCCGGTGGGGGAGACATCGGCCCTGGATCTCTGGAAAGACTGGCGTAAATACAACAGTTTAAATAACTTAGGTAATCACCCCTGTTTCTATATCATCCCTTCCGCCACGCCCTCCTCGCTCAATTACGGCCAGGCGTACAACGCTTCTTCGCTGGTGTTCCCGGGCGCTTCCCGGCAACACGCCTACGAACCTCTGGATTGGGAAGGGGAGTATACGGGCGTCCAACTCTCCTGTATAGAAAGTGAAAAGGGGATAAGCCGTTTCCGCGTGCTGAAGGATGCCGGAGCCAATATTAACGGCCTCGTGCGTAATTCTGCCGGAAGGCCTGTAGCAGACGCTACCGTCGGCCTGCTGGAAGGCGGAGAAAACGTTAAAACGGACGCAGACGGCTTTTTCCTTCTGCCGATAGAAGGGGAGGGCCCCTTTACCCTGACAGCGTCTAAAAATGGCTATCTGGAGGCTTCCGTGCCCGTCAGTCTCAAAGAAGGGACCCGGGCCGGCAGCGTATTTATCCAGTTGCATACCCCCGGAGAAGCCGCCCATGCCCTCCTGGAGAAGTACGACCCCTCCAAGGAATCCGGCAGTTTCTTCCAGTCTTCGGCTATCGGCGCCGTGCGGTTTACTGCCAAGGAACTATGCGATCTGGGAGGCATGCAGATTACCCAGGTGGTTTGCTATCCCCATATCCTCTCCCAGGGAGAAGGGCTGGGGGATATGTATATTACCGTAGACTTCGGCCCCGTACGGGCCCTCAATAAAAAAGTGGAGAACCCCACGCTGGGAGAATTCCGCCGGGTGAGCGTAGACCTCACGGAAGAAAACCTACGCATCCCGGAAGGCCTGGATGTCTATATTGGTTACGGCTTCGAAAAGGCCGAGGGCAATTACCCGCTCAGCGTGGTTTATCCGGGTGGCAGGGGCAATTGCTACTGGAGCGATTTCTCCCTGGAGCAGTCCAGCTGGAAGGAGCTCAAATCTGCCTCGCTGGGCCAGTATCTGGACCTGATGCTCAGTGCCGACGCCCGGGAAGTGCCGGCCCGCTCCCTGGACCAGATGGGCTATGCCTGCATAGAACCGGGGAAGGGGAGTTATCACGCAGGGGACAGTTTCACTCCCACCCTGAAAGTTCCTTCCCACGTCTGCCTACAGGAAGTGGAATGGAGCTGGGACGGGAACATTCTCAAAAACACCTCTTTCCTCCTGACAAGGGGAACACACATCCTGACGGCCAGGATCCTCTACAAAGACGGCCGCCGGGAAAAAATCCAGATGGAAATCAAAGTGAACTAGCTGCGGCGCCTGAGGGCCACCACATTCTCTACGTGCATGGTGTGGGGGAACATATCCACCGGCTGTACCGCCGTAATCTCGTAATCCCGGCACAGAATGGCCAGATCCCGGGCCTGGGAGGCCGGATTGCAGCTCACATATACCATCCGGGCGGGAGCAGCCTTCAGGATAACCTGGGCCACGTCCGGATGGATACCGGCACGGGGAGGATCCAGGATAATGACATCCGGCCGGCCATGCATTTCGATGAAGGCCTCGTCCAGCACGTCCTTCATATCTCCGGCAAAGAACTCACAGTTGGTGATACCGTTGGCATCGGCATTGACTTTAGCGTCCTCGATGGCCTCCGGCACATATTCAATACCGATGACGTGGGATGCCTGCCGGCTCACGAACTGGGCGATGGTACCCGTTCCGGTATAGAGATCATAGACCAGTTCTTGTCCGGTGAGAGCGGCGAACTCCCTGGCAACGCTGTATAAACGGTACGCCTGGCGGGAATTGGTCTGGTAGAAGGACTTGGGGCCGATCTTGAAGCGAAGGCCCTCCATTTCCTCGTAAATGGCGTCTTCTCCCTTGTACAGGACAGGGGACTGGTCCGATATGGAATCGTTCAGTTTTTCGTTGATAATGTAATAGAGGCTGGAAATCTGGGGGAAAGCGGCCGCAACGGAATCCAGAAGCGCTATGCGGTTTTCCTTTTCTTCCCGGGCAAACACCACAATGAGCATGAAATCTCCCTTTTCCGTGCTTCTGACAAACATATTGCGGAAAAAGCCCCGGTTTTCCCGGATATTGTAGAATTCCAGCCCGTGATCCAAGCAGAACTGCTTGATATGCAGACGGATAGCATTTGAAGGATCCTTCTGCAGGTGGCATTCCCGGATATCCAGGACCTTGTCGAAAAACTTGCCTACATGGAAGCCCAGACCCACTTTATCCTGATCGGAAAGGGCGTCAGGATTCTCATCCTTGAGGATCCAGCGGCTACAGGAAGCACTGAATTCCAATTTGTTACGATAGTAACGGGTGGCCTCGGAGGGGAGGGTGGGCCTGATTTCAGGCACCTGAAGATGGCCGATACGCACCAGTTGGTCTTCCACCTGCTGGCGCTTGGCATCCAGCTGCATCTGGTAAGGGAGCGGCTGCCAACGGCACCCGCCACAGACGCCAAAATGCTCGCAGAAAGGCTCCAGGCGATGCTCTGAAGGCTTTACAATGCGTTTGATAAAGCCTTCCATATAATTCTTTTTCTTCTTGTATACCTGAATGTCCACCACGTCTCCGGGAACGGCGAAATCCACAAACACTACCATGCCGTCCACGTGCGTGAGCGCTTTGCCTTCGGCGGCCACCGCTTCGATGATCACGCCTTCCAGCACCAGATCAATGCGTTTTCTGCTCATTTTTTACAAAAATGCCGACAGGGGATTCTCCTTCTATCGGCAAGTTAACATAATATAAATTGTGTAACTAAATGAAATTTTCCTTGTTCAGCACAGGATTGCTGTAGATGTGCAGGAAAATGTCCTTCAGTTCCTTCTGGTCCAGCGTGGTTTCCACCAGCTTCAGCTGACCGGCTACATATTCCTGGAAAGCTTCCAGATCCGCCTTGTCGTAATGGTCTGCGTACTTGGTGGTGTTATTCACCCAGTCATAGGCCATATAATTGGTTTTCCAAAGTTTGTAGCCCTGGATGACGCGGCGGTCTACGGCATAGCGCATCTTCTTGTAGCGGTCGTTCTTGTCGCATTCGGCCGCTTCGATGATTTCCTGCTCCGTAATGGGCGTATCAATGTTCATATGGACGTGGCCTTTCTGCTGCTTGATACCCAGAATGATGCTCTCGAGGTCTTCCAATTCCCGTTTTACGTACTTCTGCGTTCGGGAAATGAGCAGTTCGCGGGCTTTCATGATGTCGCAGGGCTCGTATTCGTAGGACATACTGATGGGAACAATCTGGATTTCCTTGAAATTCTCCACAAAATCCTTTGTACCGCTCATATCCACCATCTTCAGAAGGCCCTGCTCCGTTACGTCCATGCCATCCTTGGTACGGCCCTGGCGCTGGGCAATCCATACGGAACTGTGCCCGGAAGTAATGCTTTCGCGGATGTACTTGGACAGCTGCTGGGAAGAAAGATACAGTTCCCGGGCCGATATCCCCCGAATCACCTTGATCATACGATTGGAGCGGATAAGCAGCTCTACAGACTTCTGTTTCAATAAGTTATCTCCAACACAAATCTCGGTGGGCTGGAGGTCGTTCTCCATCAGGATTATCTGCATAATGGCCGGATCCAGGATGATGTCCCGGTGATTGGACATAGCCAGATACTTCCCTTCCAGTTTTTTGATATTCTCTATTCCGGCATAGGTAAACTCCGTCATCGTGGTGGAAATCACCCAGCGGATAGCCTTGGACATGACTAGCATCTGGAAATCATCCACGGTGTGAATGCTCCTGAGCAGTTCTGCCAGAAAACTGGCGGGCTTGTCCGGAAAAATGTACCTGGAAATCCAGGGCGTGTTGGGGTGGTTAGCCAAACGCGATAATGCTGCAGCCGTTTCTTCGTCGTTGAACGGAGCAATATCGGTAAATTCTGTCAGATCCATAAAAATCTCACTTGATGTTTCTATGCAAAGATAGCAAAACTTATCGAATATTCCCTATCCCCTTTCCAGCAAGGAGCTGTCGCCATAGCTGAGGAACCTAAAGTTATGCTTTAACGCATACTCGTAAATGCTTCGCCAATCGCCATTTACGAAAGCAGACACCAATAGAATAAGGGTGCTTTCAGGCTGATGAAAGTTGGTCACAAGTTTGTCTACCAGCCGGAAACGGAACCCGGGAACGATAATGATGCGGGTTCCCGCTACAAGATTATCCAACTTATTGTCATCCAAATATTTAACGATAGCCATCAAGGCTTCGTCCGTGGAATATGGGTATTCCCGGGTATACGGAGCCCACTGCTCCACATCCTGCGGAACTCCCCTTTCCAGGCAGCTCACGCCAACATAATAAAGGGACTCCAGGGTGCGGACAGAGGTGGTTCCGACGGCCAGCAAAGGCCCGTTTTTATGCGCCAGACGCTCTATCAGGGCCCTGGAAACCACAAAAGGCTCCCGGTGCATCGGGTGCTCAGAGACAAGGGAACTCTTTACCGGCAGGAATGTACCCGCCCCTACATGAAGACACACGGTTTCCATGTCTATCCCCTTGTCCCTCAAGCGGTCCAGAACCGCCTGAGTAAAGTGCAAACCGGCCGTAGGAGCGGCTACAGAGCCTCTTATATGGGCATAAACCGTCTGATATCGCTGCGTATCAACCTCTTCCGACTCCCGGTTCAGGTAAGGAGGAATGGGCACGGTACCGGCCAGTTCCAGAACCTTGGAAAACGGAGCTCCTCCCTGCCAGGAAAAATGCACGATTCCCGTTTGTCCCTCTCTGTGTAACAATTTTGCTCGCAACGAAAGTGCCTCCAGAATATTATCAGAGGCCGGATTGTACAAATGAAGGACATCTTCTTTCCATTTTTTGGCATTGCCTATCACGCACTTCCAGGAACACTCTGAAATTGTTCCAAAGGCCAGGTTATATTCTACCGGATCCACCGGTTCCAGGCAAAAAATTTCTATATGAGCCCCACTTTCTCTTTGAAAATGGAGCCTCGCCGGGACCACTTTTGTGTCATTGAAAACCATCAAGGTCTCCGAGGAAAGAAGATCCGGCAAATCGCGGAAAGTTTTTTCATCAATCTGACCGGCCCGGTAGTGAAGAAGCTTCGTCGCATCTCTTTCCGGAAGAGGGTATTTGGCAATTCGCTCGTCATCGAGACCGTAAATATAGTCTTCAATGTGGATTTCGGGTATCATTTTGTCCAGTTCAATAATTTGAACAAAGATACATCATTTACCCCAAATACGAAAACCTTGTCCCAGACCTATTCTATTTCATTATTTTGTACACAAAACTGAAACGCGAATTTCATTATTTTGTTCACAAAACTGAACATTATGCATAATATTCAATCCGCTGAAACAGGGATGCTAAATCAAAATCATAAATTCTTATCGATACTTTTACATGTGTAATATTCGTCACATAATCAGTAATTTATATATTCCGTACTTAAGTTTTAATTAACCTTATCAAAGAGCAAACTCAGGAAAACACGCCGCTAAAAGTGAATAAGTAAGAGCACATTTACAATTTAATTATTTATAATCAGTTATTTATATGTCACAATATAAAGGATTAGTTCGTGGCCGCGAATGCGAAAACCACCTCTATCCCCTGTTTTGCCCCCAAAAAATTATTTGTTTTCTCAAAATTAATGTTTTATATTTGTGGCGAACAAGTTCACAAATATGAATCGAAGGCTTTTACAGTTCCTGCAAGCAGAGAACATTACACAAACCCAGTTGGCAGACACTTTGTCTGTCGCCAGAGGCAGCGTGTCCAACATTCTGGCCGGGAGAAACAAGCCCGGATACGATTTTTTGGAGAGTTTAATCCTACACTACCCCAATCTGAACCTGGAATGGCTTCTCAGTGGAAAAGGCAAGATGTATCACGATGCGTCAGAAGCTTCGGCCCCCTCCGTGGAAAGCGCTCCCGCACAGGATGAGCCCGTCCAGCTGGATCTTTTCTCCATTCCGGCGCCCTCCACCAACAAGGAGATCTCCAAAATAATGGTATTCTTCTCGGACAAAACCTTTCAGGAATTCCGTCAATGCGAATAATATTATTAACTTTGCAGCGTAAGAAACGCTGCTATGTGTCTATTCAAATCGCATAAAAAGAAGGCGCTGGACACCACGTTCGCGGGTCTGTCCTTCAAGAATCCGGCCGGTATACGCCAAAGCCCCAGTCTTCGCCAGCTGAAAGACTGCAAAACCTACGGCGCAGGCTTCGTAACTCTCTCTCCTCCGTCAGAGGAGGTCCTAAGCTGGATCCTGGGCCTGCAGGAATATAGAAATAAAACCATCCTGGCCGTAAACGTATCGGCAGATCTTAGCCGGACTTTTTCCCTGGTTTACGATTTTTCAGACCTTATTATAATAGATCCGGATCTGGATCATGGGATAGACTCCCCCGACATCTCAGATACAACCGTCCTGCTGGACGATGTAGTGAACCTGCGTCTGTGCTACGAGCACTACACTCCCATCGCCCTCAGAATCTCCCACGGACATACACCTGACGAGATTAGCGCTCTGCTGGACCACTGCCGCCTGTCCGGGATAGACGCCGTGGTAGTGCCAGCCAGGAAAGTGGGCTGGGTACTGGACCAAACACAGCACCGCTTCCCTGTCATAGGATCGGCGGATACCATAGAAGATGCCCTGGAGTGCCTCCAGGCAGGCGCTTCCCTGGTTGAAACCACCCTTCGGCCTTTCCCGTTCCAAAAATTGTTGATCCATTTAGCACAACCCGATAAATGAAAAAAGCCTGTATCGTTACCATCGGTGACGAAATTCTGATTGGCCAGGTTCTGGACACCAACTCCAGGCATCTGGCCATTGCCTTGGAAGAAATCGGCCTGCACGTATGCAGGATGCTCTCCATAGGAGACCGGGCCGATGAAATAGAATCCACCCTCACCCGGGAACTGGCCCAGAACGATGTTGTAATCACGACGGGGGGCCTGGGACCCACCAAAGACGATATCACCAAAGGTGTGCTGGCCCGTCTCACCGGCAGCAAAAGCCTGGTAAGACATCCCGGTCAGCTGGAAAAAGTGCATTCCATCCTCCAGAGCCGGGGACTGGACGTCCTCCCCATCAATTTGGCCCAGGCCGATGTTCCGGATACCGCCGAAGTCCTCGTGAACCAGCTGGGAACGGCTCCCATCATGATTTTCAGGAATGTGAAAGGAGGAGGAACGCTGTATTCCCTGCCCGGGGTACCCCACGAAGCGGTGGGCGCCATCCCCTCCGTTCTGGAAGACATCCGGCAGCACCAACAGCTTTCCAGCATACTCCATCGGAACATAATGGTATACGGAATAGCGGAGAGTGCCCTGTCGGAACGCATTGCCTCCTGGGAAGATGCTCTCCCGGAGGAGATGCACCTGGCGTATCTTCCCAATCCCCTCACCGGCATCCGGCTCCGGCTATCCTGCTATGGAGGAGACCTTGAAGAAGAAAGGAAGAAAATGGAAGCCCGAATGGAGCAACTGAAATCTATCCTGGGCCCGCTGGTCTATGCCGACGAAGATTCCAACCTGGAAACCCAGCTGGGCAAACTTCTGAAACAGCATTCCCTCACGGTCTCCTGTGCAGAATCCTGTACAGGAGGAGAAATAGCTCACCTGTTCACATCTGTGCCCGGCTCATCGGCATACTTCCTGGGCTCCGTCACATCTTACGCCATCTGTGTGAAAGAAAAAGTTCTGGGAGTTCCTTCCCAAACCATAGAAAAATTTGGAGTGGTCAGTTCGGAAGTGGCGGCGGCCATGGCCGAAGGAGTGAGGAAGCTCACGGGCAGCGACTACTCCGTTGCCACCACCGGACTGGCCGGTCCGGGAGGAGATGAGTTCAATCCGGAAGGGACCGTCTGGGTGGGAGTGGCCACTCCCCGGCACACCGTTACGGTCAAATACAATTACAAAAACGACCGCCTCCGAAACATTGAGCGCTTCGCGGCATCGGCCTTGAACTTCCTGAGGCTGCGAATCCTCGAAGAAATCTAATTTCTTGATTATAAATAAAAGAAACACAAATGTTATAGCTATTAACATTTGTGTTTCTTTTTGGCTTAAATCAACCTAATAGCATTACTCAGAGCACTTTATGACTCTTTCCCATACTTCCATCAAATTGGCACCGGAAATCTTGTCAATCTGCTCTTGAGAGTATCCGCGACGCCTCAGTTCTTCCCAAAGGACATCGGACTGTCCAATGTTTTCCACATCGGCAGGAGGGAGAAGAATACCGTCAAAATCGGAGCCGATTCCTACGTGGTCGATCCCCGCCCACTTTACGGCATGGTCTATATGATCGGCAATCTCTTTCACTCCCGGACGCCTGATCTCTTTCTTCAGCCGCTCTTGCATCCGCAGCCAGGCTTTTACTTTTTCGGCATTACCGGGATCCTGAATGAAGGCTTCTTCCACTTTCTCCCCTTCATCCAGCAACGCCGCCTCCCGGGGATCCTTACCAAAATCATCCGAGAGAAAACCCGGGTTGTAATTGATTCCCACGTAACCGTCCTTCTCCCCCAACGCCTGCAGCATCTCGTCCGTGAGGTTGCGGCGGTGACTGCAAAGAGAGCGGCAGCAGGAATGCGTGGCCACAATCGGAGCCTCCGACAGTTTGATGCAATCCCAGAAGGTCTGGTCTGATGCGTGGGAAAGGTCTATCATCATTCCCAGAGCATTCATTTCGGCCACCACCTGCCGGCCGAAAGGGCTCAGCCCTCCCCAGCGCTTTCCTTCGGCGGCACTGTCGGCAATGGCATTGTCTCCGTTGTGCGTAAGCGTTAAATAACTCACGCCCAGACGGTAGAAGGTTCTCAGGAGCGAAAGCGACTCCTGGATGGGAGCCCCGTTCTCCATTCCCATGAACAGGGAGATAATCCCCTCCTCCCGGTTGCGAGCCGCCTCTTCAGGAGTAAAGGTGACCGCCACGTTGTCCGGATTGGCATCGGCCACATCATAAACGGCCGAAATCATCTCCAGGGCATAGCGGGTGGCCGCATCCGGAAGCATTTCCGGCGGAGTATAGAGGGCGAAAAATGCACCGTCCACCCTTCCGGCTTTCATCTTGGGAAGGTCCACGTGGGCCTGCGGGTTGTCAATCTCCAGGTTCCTCAGCCGCATCAGCTGGGAAGGAGTATCCATATGCGAGTCGTAAATCATAAGCTAATCCAATTGCTCCATCAGCAGGGTCCACTCATCCGTATCGGCATCCAGGGCCCGTTTGAGCTCCAGGTACTCCCGCGTCAGTTCCATAATATCATCCTTTTCGGAGGGGTTGGCAAGAACTGTCTCAATCTCCCCCATCCGCTTTTCCCGTTTTTCAATCTCCTTTTCCAGGAAACTCACCCGGTTCTGGATTTTCCGCTGCTCTTTGGAAATATACTTCTGCGCTTGGAAGGCCTGGGCCGATTCTTTCTTCTGAGCCGGCTTCTCCTCAGCAGGGGCCGGATGGCTTCTCTCCAGTTCCTGGAGGGATTCCAGTTTCCGTTTTTGCAGGAATTCCTGCACGCCGCCCAGATGTTCTTTCACCTTCCCGTCCCGGAATTCGTAGAGCTTGTCCACCAGGCCGTCCAGGAAATCCCTGTCGTGCGATACCACAATCAGAGTGCCGTCGAAGGACTTGAGGGCTTGCTTGAGCACATCCTTGGAGCGGATGTCCATGTGGTTGGTGGGTTCATCCAGCGCCAATACATTATAAGGAGAGAGCATCAGCTTGGCCATGCCCAGCCGTGCCCGCTCTCCTCCGCTGAGGACAGAAACCTTCTTGTCGATATCCTCTCCCTTGAAGAGAAAAGCGCCCAGAATGTCTCTCAGTTTGGTACGGATCTCCCCCACCGCAATGCGGTCCAGAGTGCTAAAAACGGTTTCGGAAGGATCCAGAATGTCTTCCTGATTCTGTGCATAATAGCCGATATGGACATTGTGCCCGACACGGGCCCCCCCGGAAATGGGATCCAATTCCCGCATGATCACACGCATCAGGGTGGTTTTTCCCTCTCCATTCCGGCCGATCAGAGCCACCTTCTCCCCTCTTTTAATCTCTATCTGAGCATCGGAAAACACTACTTTCTGCGGGTAGCCAACCTTTAGGTCAACACCCTTAAATACCACATCTCCAGAGCGTTCCGCAGGAGGAAATTTCAAAGAGAGTTTGGAATTGTCGCTTTCGTCAATCTCTATCCGGTCCAGTTTCTCCAAGGCCTTGATACGGGACTGAACCTGATTGCTCTTGGTGGGCTTGTACCTGAAGCGATTGATGAAGTCCTCCGTCTTTTCAATCATCCGCTGCTGATTTTCGTAAGCAGCTGTCTGCTGAGCCAGGCGTTCTGCCCTAAGGCCGACATACTCACTATAAGGCACTTTATAATCGTGGATATGCCCCAGCATGATTTCCACCGTACGAGTGGTGACATTATCCAGGAACTTGCGGTCGTGGGAAACCAGAAGAACCGATCCCCGGAAACTCTTCAAGTAATCTTCAAACCACTCAATTGATTCAATATCAAGGTGGTTAGTTGGCTCATCCAAAAGTAATACTTCAGGTGAAGAGAGGAGGATTTTGGCCAGCTCTATCCGCATATTCCACCCCTGGGAAAAGGTTTCCGTCTTTCGCCCCAGCTCGTCTTCTTTGAACCCCAGGCCAAACAGGACCTTCTGAGCACGGGCCTCCGGAGACAGACCGGATTCCAGCGCCAGGGTGTCATTTATTTCATTAAGACGTTCAATTAAAGACACGTAATCGCTTGACTCATAGTCCGTTCTATTTGATAATTCACCTGTAATCCGGTGCAATTCGTCTTCCAGAGAATGAATATGATCAAAGACAGAAAGGACTTCCTGGAGAACGGTATGCCCTTTATGATGCTCCATAACTTGGGGCAGATACCCGATCCTGACGCCGGAGGGCTTTTCCACACTCCCTTTCGTAGGCGACTGCTCCCCTGTTATAAGCTTCATCAAGGTAGATTTGCCGGCACCATTTTTACCCACCAGGCCAATCTTATCCTGTTCGCTGATATGGAAATTAATCCCATCCAGCAGAACATAGCTACCGTAGGCCACGGTTACATTACTGACAGATATCATTCTTCAGCAGGAACTTTCCTCCTGCAAAGGAGGATGGAGAATTCAAACAGGCCATACAGAGGAATGGCCAGCACAAACATCGAAAAAGGATCGCTTGGCGTAATTAAAGCGGCTAATACTAAGACAATTACAACCGCATACTTGCGCCATTGCTTTAAGTTATCCCTGGTAACCACACCCAGACTGGACAGAACCAGGATCACAGTAGGAAATTCAAACAGAATCCCTATCAGGAACACCATCGAGGTGAAAAGGGACATATAGGAGCTGAGCGAGATGGTATTGACAATGGCATCGCTCACCGTAAAATTCACAAAGAAAATCAAGCAAACCGGCAATACCACAAAATACCCCACAGCCACTCCCAGATAGAAAAGTGCGGAAGAAAGGCCGAATGCCCGGCTCACCGCTTTCTTCTCGTGTTCGTACAAGGCCGGAGCAATGAATTTCCAGATTTCCCAGATCACATAGGGAAAAGCCAGCACCAGACCGCACAGCATCGCCACCTTCAGGTAAAAGAAGAACTGGGCCGACAAATCTATGTTGATCAGATCCATCGAGAACTCCACGCCCGGGAGGCGATACAGGGGAAAATCCGGCCGTGTGGGCCAGAAGACCACTTTGAAGAGGGGTTTAGGAAAAGCCAGAAATACAATGGAAGCCAAAGCTACCCCCAGCACTGAGTGGAGCAGCGTTCCCCTCAGCGCCTCAATGTGGTCCCAGAAGGACATTTCTACGTCCTTCTGCTCCACTTACTTCTCTTCCTTCTTGTTGTCGACGGTAGCGTCTACATCCTTGATTTCCTTCTCCACCTCGTTCATTCCCTCCTTGAAGCTCTTGACACCCTTGCCGACTCCCTTCATCAGTTCAGGAATCTTCTTGCCACCAAACAGGAGAACAATCACAAGAACAATGAGGACAATCTCCCAGGTTCCAAACATAAGCGGGTAAATAAGCATAGTATTAAGCATTAATGAATTTTTCAAACAGTTCGGTCACAGGCTCCGGACAACGCACCGGCATAAAAGTTTCCTTATTGAGGAATCCCAGGGTAACACTCCCCTCCGCACAAAGCACACCGTCCTGGTTATAAACGGTCTGCTTGATGACCATCTTGGCCATCGGAACCCGGTTCACTTCGGCCGTCGCCGTGAGGACATCTCCCATCCGGGCGGGATGCCGGAAGTGGCATTCCACAGACACGATGGGAACCAGCACTCCCAGTTCCTTTTCGCACTTTTCAATAGGGAATCCCAGCTGGACCATCATCTCGTCCCGGGCTATCTCGAAGTAACGGATGTAATTGGAGTGGTGAACCACCGCCATTTGATCCGTTTCGTAGTACCGGACAGGAAAAGAAGTCTTAAAAATAGCCATAACAAAAATGTTACTACGTTTAACAGTTTTGTTTTATCATTACTTTCTCAATGCCTTAAGCTTGGATTCCAGACTTTCAATCTTGGAGAGCGAATCGGCCTCTTTTTTGCGTTCGTTCTCGATGACAGCCGCAGGAGCGTGGGTTACGAAGTTCTCATTGGAGAGTTTTGCCCGCACTCCCTGCAGGAATTTCTGCTGGTATTCCAGTTCTTTTTGGGCTTTTTCAATCTCTTCCTGGACATTCACCAGACCGTCCAGTTTCACGAACATTTCCTGGGTGCGCACCATAAAGCCCATCCCCTGGGCATCCCCAAACTCCCCTGTCAGTTCGGCCTTCACGCCGGCCATCTTCTCCAGAATGGGAAGGCAAGGGAAGGAAGTTCCCTTGATAAGAAGATGCAGGTTTTCCTTGGGAGCGATGTTGCGCTGGTTGCGGACGGAACGGACGCCGTTCACCGCTTCGGCCACCAGGGCGAAGTTCTCCAGCACGGCCGGGTTGTAAGCTTCGGCCTTGGGAGTGGAAGCATACATAATGGTCTCCCCTTCCTTTCTCTCGGCGATGTCCTGCCAGAGTTCCTCGGTGATGAAAGGCATCACGGGATGGATGAGTTTCAGGAGGGCTTCGAAAGAAGAAAGCGTTACCTTATAAGTAGCAGGATCTACCGGCTGGCCGAAAGCAGGCTTGATGGCCTCCAGGTACCAGCTGCAGTAATCATCCCAGAAGAGCTTGTAGATGGCCATCAGGGCATCGGAGATGCGGAACTTGCTGTAATGGTCTTCCACCAGCGTGATGGTCTCGGAAAGTTTGGCGGCAAACCACTCGATGGCCTGCGCAGCAGCGGGACTCTGGGGAATATCGGCCACCTGGAAACCTTTCACCAGGCGGTAACTGTTCCAGATCTTGTTGCAGAAGGCAGCGCCCTGCTTGATCTGGGCCTCGTCGTAGAAAATATCGTTGCCGGCGCTGGAGCA
>JAEEGL016746278.1_pt1 | contig 22420 bp, 25 predicted proteins | sample 9134231 | NCBI WGS metagenome assembly JAEEGL01 (sample SAMN16246548, study PRJNA631951) | gut metagenome | biome: gut microbiome; feature: rumen; material: fiber-attached | host: Bos | place: Iran: Karaj | collected 2018-10
AGACTTCTTAAATGCCCTTGAAATCGGTATGCCACCTACAGGCGGTATCGGTTACGGTATTGATAGATTAACAATGCTCTTAACAGATAGCCCAGCTATTAGAGATGTACTTCTCTTCCCAACACTTAAGGCAGTAGGCAAGTCCAACACAACAGGACATGCAGAAGAAAGCCCTGCAGAAGAAGCTAAGACAGGCTTCTTCACACCGAATGAAAAGATTGATTTCAGCAATGTTAAGATCGAAGAATACTTCGAGGATCAGGTTGATTTCGACACCTTCAGCAAGTCTGATTTCAGAGCTGTTAAGGTTAAAGACTGTGTAGCAGTACCTAAGAGCAAGAAGCTTCTTCAGTTCACTCTTGATGATGGAACTGGCAAGGATCGTACTATTTTAAGCGGAATTCACGCTTTCTACGAGCCTGAAGAACTGATCGGAAAGACATTAATTGCAATCACCAACCTGCCTCCAAGACCTATGATGGGCATTGAGTCCTGCGGTATGCTGCTTTCAGCAGTAAACAACCTTAAGGATTCTGAGGATGAGGAACTTCACCTTCTCATGGTTGATAACCACATCCCGGCTGGTGCAAAGTTGTACTAATCGGACACGAGATTTGTGTAACAAAATTGAATGGAAATGGCTGTAACAGATGCCGGTTTGTAACAAACTGACAACAAAAGCCTTTCTAAGTACACTTTGTGACACTTCGTGTTAGCTTTGTTGTAGAAAATATAATAGTCGTAAGACTACTCCAAAAGGAGTCGCTTTTCTTAAAAGAAATTTTAAGAGGGGCGGCTCCTTTTTTGCGTTCAGCGGATACCACTTTTGAAACAGATGACTCAATAAATCAGAAGGAGGAAAGATCTATGAATCTGGAGAATGACGACTATTACAGCGTAGCAAGACGAAAGGAAGTACGTGAGGAATCAAGAAAGCTCAGAAAGATGTTCCTTAGGTATAAGGAAGCGGAGATCGTGTACAGCATTCAGCATAAGAAGCTGCTGGAGCTTGCAGATGCCGCTGGAGCTCTGTACAGAATCGATGGCTACGTACTGATCAATCGAGAGGTGTTTGAGGAGTATCTGGAGCAGTTCCGTCAGCCACCGAAGACAAAGGCCAAGGCTGCACCCAATGTCAGCAGGTGGAAGAAATGAGCGGAACCATATGGATGTATTCAGATCGAATGGATGACTGGGACATCATGTTTGCACAGAAGTCTTTCATAACATATCGAGAGGGTTGTGATTACTACGATCTTACAGAGAAGGTGATGACAAGACTGGCACAGGAAGCCGGAGCTGTATATAAGATGGGAAACCGCTTTGTTCGGATCAGAAGAGATGTATTTGAAGAGTATTTAAGAGAACAGTACAGGAAGGAGATGTCAGATGAAGGCGAGAATCAATTATCAGGATGTGATGATGTACATCCAGGAGCAGGAGAAGGAGAATCGTAGGCTTGCAAAGAACCAGGAGAAGAACACAGAGGCTTCAGATATGGTTAAGCAGATTAAGGCTACGAAGGCAAAGCAGAGTAAGTATATGCGTTATCGTGAAGCAAGGCTGTATTACTGCTTGGGGTTAAATACCATTCAGAGACTTGCGAAGGAAGCTGGAGCGACAATCCGGATTGGACGTTGTGTATTGATTGATACAGAGATTTTTGAAAAGTATCTTGATTCGTTTCGAGATGAATAAAGGGAGGAAAAGAATATGAGCAAAGTTATAGCTGTAGCAAATCAAAAAGGTGGAGTTGGAAAAACAACTTCCGTAATGAATCTTGGAGCTGGTCTGGCATCTGCAGGGAAGAAGGTCCTGATGGTGGATCTGGATCCTCAGGCATCACTTACCTTGAGCCTTGGATATAGAGAGCCGGATCAATTGGAAATATCCGTTGCAGATATTATTTCTGGAATCGTGAATGATGCAGAGATTCCGGATGATCTTGGAGTTATCCATGTTTCTGAGAATATGGATCTGTTACCTTCCAATATTCAGTTATCGGCTGTCGAGGTATCTATGGTTAATGCCATGAGCAGGGAGCTGGTGCTTAGTTACTACATTGAAAAAGCAAGAAAAAGATATGACTTCATATTAATTGACTGCATGCCCTCTCTGGGAATTCTTACGGTAAATGCATTGGCTTCAGCAGATACAGTACTTGTTCCGGTTCAGGCAGCTTATCTTCCTGTTAAAGGTCTTCAGCAGCTTATTAAGACCATCTATACAGTAAAGCGTAGATTGAACAGTGATCTTGCTATTGAAGGAATACTTTTCACAATGGTGGATCGCAGAACGCTATATGCAAAGGAAATCATGGCTGAGGTCAACGAAGCTTATGGAAAAACAATCCCGGTATTCTCGATTGAGATTCCGGTATCAGTTAGAGCATCTGAGACCAGTATGGTTGCAAAGAATATTTATGATTACGATCCAAAGGGCAAGGCTGCATTTGCATATTCGGAATTGACACAGGAGGTACTGAAACATGGCTGTTAAGAGAGAAAAGATTCATTTTGAAACTGTAGAGGAATTATTAGGAGCTCCGGTTACAAAGGATGCAACAACAGAGATTCGTATAGATCAGATTTTCCCTTTTGAGAATCATCCCTTCAAGGTCATCGATGATGAGAAGATGTCAGATCTTGTTCAGAGTATTAAAGATAATGGAATCATCGTTCCGGTTCTGGTACGTCCTGACGATGAAGGAACCTATGAGATGATCTCTGGCCATCGTAGAATGCATGCCGCTAAGCTTGCAGGACTTGTTACTATCCCTGCTATTATTAAGCCTATGACTAATGATGAAGCCACCATAGCTATGGTCGATGCAAATATGCAGCGTGAAGAGATTCTTCCAAGTGAGCGAGCTTTCTCATTGAAAATGAAGATGGATGCCATGCGTAGGCAGGGAACACGTTCCGATCTTGATGGAACTTCCGATACTGAGTGTCGGAAGATAAATACTGCAGAACAGGTTGGAGAAGAATGTGGGTTGAAACAGGCCCAGGTTAGAAAGTATGTAAGGCTTACAGAACTAATACCGGAGTTTATGGACTATGTAGATCAGAAAAGAATTCCAATCATCATGGGTGTAGAGCTTTCCAACTTCGATAAGGAGATGCAAAAGAACTTTTATGAGTATTTCCGCCAAACAGGAGCCTTATTCAAGGAACAGCTTCAGGCCATTAAGGAACAGGATAATCTTGAGAATTTGACTCAATACACAATCTTTCAGCTAATGAATGCAGCTATGCCTAAGGCAAAGGATTCCGGCAAAGTAAATTTTACAAGAAAGAAGCTGGATGAATACTTCCCTTCGGATTATTCTGCCGAGAAGCGTGAGGAAATCATCCTGAGTCTTTTGTCTGATTGGAAGAAGCAAAGAGAGGAGGTAGGCAATGTTTAATTACATGATGGTAGATCAGTCAGAGCAATTCAGTTTTATTCGGATTCCAAAGATGATGCTAACCGATGACCTGTTCTCTAAGATATCCCTCCAGGCAAAGGTTCTTTATGGACTATTGCTGGATCGAATGGGTAAAGCCATGGAGAACCAATGGCTAGATCAAGAAGGGCGGGTTTATATCATATATCCGGTGAATGAGATCCAAGAGGATACAAGCTTATCCAAGAGAAAGATATTGGACTATCTTGCAGAACTTGAGAACCTTGGACTGGTAGAGAGAAAAAAGCAGGGTAATGGAAAACCCAATTGTATCTATGTAAAGAATTTTGTGTTGGAGTCACGGTAACAGAAGTGCAGAATCTGCACTTCTGATTGAGGACAGGAAGGAGTGAAATTGAATGAGCAGTGCAATAGAATTCAGCTATTTTACCGGCAATGAATCAGAAATGCTCACCTTTTACCGGATTCCAAAACTGTTGGTTACAGATCCGTTTTTCAGAAAACTATCTAGTGATGCCAAGATTTTATATGGCTTAATGCTGGACCGTATGTCACTTTCAGCGAGAAATGGCTGGATAGACAAGGAAAACCATGTCTATATCTACTTTTCTATTGAGGATGCAATGGAGATGCTGGCCTGTGGCAAGAATAAAGCTGTAAAGACAATGGCAGAACTAGATGCCAAAGATGGAATCGGTTTGATTGAGAGAGTAAAGCTCGGGCAGGGAAAACCGGCATTGGTATATGTGAAGAACTTCGTTTCTCACGATGCAAAGGTCGGTTCAGAAGTTTACATTTCAAACTTCAAGAATCCCCAAAAGCAAACTTCTGGAAGTCCTGAAAGTAAACCTCTAGAGGTTTGTAAAGAGGACCCTAATAAGAATAAATATAATAATACTGACTTTAATAACACATCTAATCTGATCGATAGGGGCGAGGTAGATCCGAAGCCTCAGTCAGATATAGCTGGATATGCAGAACTGATCAAAGAAAATATTGAGTATCCATTTCTCTTAGAACGATATCCATTTGAGAGAGATGTGATTGAAGGAATCTATGAGCTGATACTGGAGACAGTACTTTCTCAAAAGGACAAGATCTACATTGCCAAGGATTGTTATCCTGCAGAGTTGGTGAAGTCCAGATTTCTGAAGCTGGATTTCGGGCATATTGAATATATCTTGACTTGCATGAAGGATAATACTGCAAAGGTCCGAAACATAAAGAAATACATGCTGGCAGCACTCTTTAATGCACCGGCTACAATTGGAAACTATTACCAGGCGGAAGTGAATCATGATATGGCACACTATGCTGGATAAGGTGAAATTCATAGCGTACCAAAGCGTAATTGACAGTACTAATATCAAGTGCTATTCTTACAGTAAGAAACAGTAACAAACCGTAACAACGATTCACAACCGATACGGAGGTACGCTATGGATATTCCTATTAAGCTGAAAGCCTATGAGAAGGCAGCAATCAATCATATAAACAAAAAGGCTCCAGAGTTATATCAGGAGAAAAATCCAGGATTCCGGTGGGCTGCAAACATGGCAGCTCAAAGGACTGGGATTAACTGGGAAAAGGTAAGTAAAGAGAGAATCGAGGAGCTGATCTCAGCAGATGGATTTGCAGATGATGATTCATCTATCAGTCATCTGACGATTGATGATCAGGATTTTGAAAAGCTGAAAGCCGAAATGGATCAGCAACTCGGTATGAGTAGAGGAGTTCAAAAAGCCTTTCTTGCTCGTGCGGTAATCAAATGGGGAATGACAGAGCTGGAACGCGAGAGCAGACTTACTAGCTATAGCAAACTGATAAATACAAAGGAGCAGGATCTTTCCAATACAGATGCCTTAAAGCTTTGTGTTGATCTGTTCTGTGACTCGTTGGAAGTCAATAAAGAAAAAAGAAATGTGCAAGAGGAAGTTAAGAAGATTCTTCTTGCGTATAAGAGAGAACTAACCGAGAGGGGGTAAGAGCCATGATCGTATTAAAGATAATCGGAGCAATTCTATATGCTGTATTGAAAGTTGCTGTTGTATTTCTGCAAATCGCATTAACTATCCTTGCTGCCTTTGTAAGCTTTGGCGGTGGAGTGGTAAAGAAGATCGGTGGGATTATCGGTGGGCTATTTATTATGGCAAGCCTAATGTGCCTGGCTACCGGTCAGGTATCAGGTCATGAATTTTGGATGATGTTTCTGGTTGGCATAGCATTTGGTGCGATTCCTGCAGCTATAAAGATGCTTGGCGAGGAAGGAATTTTTGCGGTTAAGAATGCTCTTAGCAAAATATAAATGTTCTAATTATCCCGTATAATGGTTCTTCGTATTGAAAGGAGAATTTATGGATAATGTAGAACTTGCTCGAATCAGGATTAGTGGTTTACTTCAATTAATCTATTGGATGGTGAAAGGAATCAAGGAGGATGATATAAATCCTCATGATGAAGACGATATTGCAATTATAGAAATTTTTGAAGATGAACTAGAGTCTGTGTATAGGCTGTTGCTTGAGGAGAAGCAGGAAAGAGAAAAAAATATGTAATAAAGGTAGGCTGAATGATATGAGTGCGAATAGAAATCAGAACTTAAAATGGGCTTTAGATCACAACTTCGAAATAGAGGATAAAATTTTGAATTCGGAGATTCGAGGAGTATATGGATTCTTTGTTGGTGATGAATGCGTATATGTAGGTAGATCTTATTCTATCTATGCGAGATTATTTAAGGGACCAAACTGCCATATAAAGAAGATCATTGCAGGAGAGCACGTATCTAAGGTTTTGTCTGCGGTTAATGCAGTGGGAAAGGTTACTATAAGAGTATTACAAGAGGTTGTTAAACAAAATGATCATCCAGCAAAAGATGCTCAAAGATTAGCATCGGCTGAATGCTATTGGATTGATCATTACCAGGCTCTAGATCAATGCTTGGAGCAGTATCCCGAGGGTAAATGGAACTAGATGTAGCATATTACACAAATAAGTAAAAAGGACACTATTAGATAACAATAACTTTGCACAAAACAATTGACATAATTCCGATAAAGGATTAACCTTTAGACATATGGCAAAGCTTTTTTTAGCGGAGCATAAAGCTAGGGGTAAATGAGAGAGTTTATGATAAACATGGGCATTGCTGTAGAGCAGTGCCCTTTTGTGTTTTGAGGAACTTCTATGGATGAAAAATACATGACCATAAAAGAAACTGCAAATGCCTGGGGAATGTCAGAACGATGGATTAGAAAACTTTGCTCCACCGGTAAGATACCAGGAGTAGTTCAGTTTGGAAGAGCATGGGCTATTCCGTCCAATGCGGAGAAACCGGCGGATTCTAGAGTGAAATCTGGGAAATATGTCGGGTGGAGAAAGAAAAATGAGGAATGACAGAATCTGTCTATGTGACATTGTATATTGGTCATATAAAAGGAGATACAACACATGGATGATTTGAAATTTGATAAGACACCAAGGATTCTGGGAATCTATTCAAAGCTGATAAACGGCTATGTGGTAAATAAAGCTGAGGAAGCTGTCAATTATGGTGTAAATGAAAGAAGCATTCAGAGGGATATAGATGATATAAGAAATTTCGTTGATTCGGACCCGTCGATGCAGGGAATGATGAATTCTGTAATATATGATCGAGCTGCTGGTGGATATAGACTTGAAACTCTCTATCGTATGAGACTAACGAATAGTGAGATATTGGCAGTATGTAAGATCTTGCTAGATAGTAGAGCCTTTACCAAAAAGGAAATGTCAGAATTACTGGGAAAACTAATTGAATGTTGTGTTCCTAAAAAGAATCAGAAGTTAGTAGATGATCTGATCAAAAATGAGGAATTTCATTATGTAGAGCCAAGGCATAAAACAGAATTCCTTGATAATCTATGGGAATTGGGTCAAGCAATAAAGAGTTGCAGTTATATCGAAATCTCGTATACAAGGATGAAAGATAAAGCTACAGTACATAGAAAACTTAGACCGGTTGGGATTATGTTTTCAGAATACTACTTCTATTTGACAGCATTCATAGATGATGATGAAGTACGTAAAGATTTTGATGTAATAAATGATTCATTTCCAACGATATATAGATTGGACAGAATTAGTTCAATAAAAGTTTTAGATGAACATTTCCATATTCCATATGCTAGTAAGTTTGAAGAAGGCGAGTTTAGAAAAAGAATCCAGTTTATGTATGGTGGAAAGCTGGAGAGGGTGAGGTTCAAATATATAGGACCAGATGTAGACTCCATTTTGGATAGGCTTCCTACTGCAGTGATCGAGTCAGAAGAGGATGGTAGTTACATAATTAGAGCAGAAGTTTTTGGAAAAGGAATTAATATGTGGCTGCGAAGCCAGGGAGATTCCATTATTTTACTTAATAACAAGGAGGCAGACTGTGGCAAGAAAAGTAACGAGGATTCGAATCAATCATAATCCATATATGAAAGAAACCATTGTGTGGATAAATGATATCGAATTAGTTGATGACTTGTTGATGGATAGTGCTAAGAAAAAACCATTTAAAGAATGGGTTAATGAATTACCAGGCTATCTTGTATCACTAGATGCGTATAAATTATCTATTCTTTTTTGCGGAACAACTCAAGATTGGAATACGCTTAGAAATATACTGAATAAGCCAGAGGTTAACGAACAGCTAAAAAAACCAACGATTCGGTTTAAGCAAGGAATTTACTACAAGGATTTTGTGGAGAATGTTGCGTCAGAATTTACGGATCTAAGAAGATATTTATTGATTGATGATATTAATAATGAGTTGTTACAGAATGAATTTCAGGCAATTCGTAAACCATATTTCAGAATTAACGTTGTAGCTACAATGAGTTCTGGAAAGTCAACTTTAATAAATGCTTTATTAGGAAGAAGGCTCTTACCATCTCAAAACGAAGCGTGTACATCGACAGTAATAGAAGTATTAGATACGGACCAAGAATCATATGCAGCTACAGTATATGATTCATCCAACAAGATTATCAAAGAACAACAATCAAAATTGGATGCAAATAGAGAAATTACAGCAGATGATATTGAGAGACTAAATCAGGATCCCAATGTGGCGAGAATAGCAATTGAAGGAGATATTCCATTCGCAAATGCTGATGGCACCGCACTAATGTTGGTTGATACTCCGGGTACGAATAACTCTCAGGATGCTTCTCATCAAAGTATGACTTATAAAGAAATATGTCGAGATGAGCGAAGTATAGTACTTTACGTTCTTAATGCAACGCAAATAGGAACAAACGATGATAATGAATTGCTTCATTACGTAGCAGAACAGATTAAATCGTCTGGAACAAAAATTGAGGACAGAATACTATTTGTATTGAATAAGATGGATAGTTTTGATCCAGATGAAGAAGATATCGAGAAAACAATTCAAAGAGTAAAAGACTATTTGAAGCGGCACGGTATTTTAAATCCAAGGATATTTGTATGTTCAGCAATGGCAGCTTTACAGATGCAAACAAATTTGAAAAAAATTGATATCGACAATCTATCAAGAGAGGATGAAAAGAAATTACCGATTGAAGCAAGAGATGCCTTGCCGGCGATAGATAAAATTCTTGAATATGAAAAGATGCATCTTGAAAAATATGCAACTGTTTCAGAAACACTTCGAAGAGAGACTGGTAACAAGTTAAAGACGGCAGAAAAAGAGAAAAATATATTTGATCAGGTAATGATTCACAGTGGAATTTATTCATTAGAAAAGTACATTGCTCTATATATAAAGGCAAGAACTGCAAAGGACTTAATGAGGTTCTTAGAAAATACATTAGATAATTCAATTATGTAAAAACGAAGGAGGCTATTATGGCACAAGTTATCGTGAAGTATAATCCGTATCGGTTAAAGACAGAAATGCAGGTGAATGGAAAGGAAATAAAAGAAGATAGTGTTATTTATAAGCTTTTGAAGGGCAAGAGACTTCAAGAATGGTTGAACCAGTTCGCACAGATGCTTGTAGATGAGTTTAATTCTGTTGATTTTGATATCGAATTCTGCGGAATGGCATTAGATTGGGATGATTTCGAGGATGCATTAAAGGATGCTAAGGATAAAGGAATCATTAAGAATTTAACACTAAAATTTGTGGAAGCAAAGACGGATGATGATGTCACTGATAAGGTAGTTGATATTTTTACAGACTTGCAGGAAGGTCCGATTGAGGATTTTAGAGATCCTAAATTAGTTGCAGCATTTGAAAATATTAATAATGCTGTATTTCCTATCAATGTAATTGCAACTATGAGCTCAGGAAAGTCAACTCTAATTAACGCATTACTAAGAAAAAAGTTGATGCCGTATAAGAATGAAGCATGTACAGCAACGATTACTGAGATCTTAGATAATGACAATGATCACTATTCAGCAATCGTATTTGATGGGGATGGAGAAAGAATCGAAACGATTGAAGATCTTACATATGAAGTGATGGATCGACTCAACGACAATGAGGAAGTAAGTAAAATAAAGGCTACGGGAAATATTCCGTTCCTGGATGCTCAAAGTACGGCATTATGCTTGATAGACACTCCTGGCCCTAATAATTCACAAAATCAAGAGCACAAGAATACTACTTACAGTGCAATTAATTCCGATTCCAATAACTTGATTTTATATGTTCTAAATGCAACACAGTTGGGAACAAATGATGATGATAGTCTTTTAAATTATGTGGCTGCTCAAATAAAGAAGGGCGGAAAACAGGCAAGAGATAGATTCCTCTTTGTAATTAATAAAATGGATGCGTTTAATCCGGAAGAAGAAAGCATAGAAGCAGCAGTTGAAAGAGCAAGAAAGTATTTATCTCGACATGGCATCGAGGATCCACAGTTATTCCCTTGCTCAGCCCGTACTGCGTTAAATATGTATACATATTTTGAGAATACTGATATCGATAATTTAACTCGTGCTGAGGAGAAAACATTACCTTCAGCGGCAAGAGAGACCTTACCAATTATAGATAAGTTTATTGAATATGAGTCAATGCATCTTGAGCAGTATTCGACATTATCGCCAAGTGCTCAAAGAGAATTAAATTATAAGCTCAAGGTTGCAGAGGATAATAAGGATACAAAAGAACAGGCGTTAATTCATAGCGGAATCTATTCAATTGAAGCAGCAATTACCGCGTATGTAAAGAAATATGCAAGAACGAAGAAGGTAAAAGATTTGGTCGAGTCCTTCCAGGAGGTACTCGAAAGTAATCAGGTTCTTGTACATGCTAAAACAAAGGTTGCAACTGATGCAGAAGCAGCAGCTGAATGTGCTCGCAGAAAAGAAGTAGTTAAGAGTAAGATTGCGGGCGGCGAAGAGGCAGAAGCATTTAAGAAAAAAGTTGAAGAACTTGATCCATTACCAGAAATTATCGAAAAGTCTGAAGCTTTACGAGATGATGCTGAAAAGAAAATCGTCCGTATATTTGACTACTTTGGGGAAACAATTACAAGTCGAGAGGAAGCGACTAGACTAATAAACCAATTTGCTGCAGTAAGTTCGGATGCTATTGCAGAATTATCCGCAGAAATGGAAAGCTTAATAAATAGCGAGGTAGTTGATGCAGGACAAAAATTATTAGAAGGCTATCAGGAAAAATTAACAGCAATCGATGATTCTTCAGATGAGAAAAAGCTTGATTTTCGGACTGTGGATCTTATTAGAGGTGCCTTGGCTAGTATGAGAGAGAGTGCATCTTCATGGGGAACAGATGAATTTGTTTCGGAGACTGTTGATGACTATGGAGAAGTGACTGTTGAAGAGAAGAAGTATTATGAGAAGGTTGGCGAGAAAGAAGAGAAAGTAATAAGCGGTTACCATCAAGAGCAGGTTGGAACAAAGAAGGTCAAAGTAGGATCTCATAAAGAAAAGATTGGAACGAAGAAAGTTAAAAATTCAGAAAGAGAAGGGTTTTTTGGATTTTTCAAAGTATGGAAACCCAAATATGTTGATGAGGCTGTCTATGAAAGCGTAGATGATTATGAGGATCAGGCAGTTTACGAAACAGTAACAGATTATGAGACTGTTATGAAGGACGTTTTTGCAGAAAGAACTGAAAGAATTGAAAAGTATTCAGTCGCTGTTGATGAAATTCAAACAGGTCTTGTGAGCCAATATCATGCGGATCTTGATGGTGGTATTCAGTCGGCAAGAAAATACGCTGAAAATCAGATTGATGATATGAAGTCTCAGTTTACGGAGATGTTTGCTGACTTAGATAGGCTTATTCAAGAAAAATATGATGAGCTTGATAAGGCAGCGAATGATCAGAAGATTAAAGAGGAAGAATTACAGAAGAATAAGAAATTGCTTAGTTGGATTGAAGCTTGCCAGGCTGAAATTGATGAAGCACTTAGTATGTAAGTTGGAGGAGAGAAGATGCATAGTGATGTAAAAAAATTTGCAGATAATGGCGATTTGCAAAGACTGAAGTATGTATTTGTAGATTGCTTGGATGTTGATCCAACATTCGAAAAATATGAAGAGGACTTCGAATACGTTAAAAACGTGCCAGGCTTAATCACAACAAATATTGAACTTACTCCATTCAGAACTAATCAGAATTCATGGGATGAAGACTATTGGATAGCATTAAAGAAGGATCTTGCGAAGAATTTTTCTGTTGAGAGACTTGAGCATATGAAAGCGGTTGTCAAAGTTGTTCATGCAGATAAGTTAAAAAGAATACTAGATGAAAGAGCAGCCGCGAATCAAGTTGAGGCTAGGAAAAATATTGAAGAACCTACACCTAAGCCTGATGATGCTCCTAGTGAGAAAAATGCTGGCCAAGATTCGGAAAGTACCCATGGTATTCCGATAAGTAATCAAGCGGTAAAAAAAGAAGCACAAGTCGATAATAGTGCATACGAAGCACAGAGACAGAGAGAAGCTGCGAGAAAGTATCAAGCACAAATAGAAATCGATAAAGCTAATAGACTTGCAGAAGCTGAAATGAAGAGGGATCAAACAATAAAAAAAGTGGTGGGGATTGCATTAGCAATTCTGGTTGTAATAGTAATAATCGTGATAGTTTTGAACCAGAGGTGAAGCAATCCCCGGCACCAATTATTAAGTCAGGGGATACTAAGTTTGTATCGGGTATTACGTTATCCAAGATTAAAGATATCTTCGATTCAGAAAACTATATTTATTCCTTATATCAGTCGAGGGATAAACAGGATTACCTGATACGTGAGTCCAGAAAATCCCATAGGTGGATATGTTTTGAGAGAATAGATCTTGATGAATCGCAGAAGTCACGTCTGACTGATCAATATGATATTAAAGCTATAAAACCGCTAGATACCTATTTGAATTTTGGTGAAGCTACCGTTTATAGAATTTCACATGACTCAATGCCGATTTATATAAAAGTTGTTGAAGGAACATTGATACTAGGAAAAGTATTCAATAGAAAATATGAGATGTTCTTTAAACGATTAGGAAAATAAGGTTGGAAGGAGCTGCAAATGGCCAAATTTGAAACATTTGAAATGGATAGCAATAAGCCGGAGATTTCACCGACTTTAGCTCCGGCTATACAGGAGCAAACAATAATTGAGGAGGCTCCGGTATTCAAGGAGCCGGAGGCTACTCCTGTACCGAGCTTTTTGCAGCTTCAGGAGAACCTAAATAACTGTCTACGGATAATTGATGATGAGGTAATGAAAGGTTACATTACCAGAATTGATGAGATGCCAATGGTTCCGCTAGATCGGGACTACCTTGAACATCTCGATCCAGTACAGTTTTTTAAAATAACGGAGCTGGTTTATCAAGAGAATGAGTTTGCACCATTTAAGCTTGCAGCTGTATTTAGTACGCTAAAAAATAAGCCCTGTACATTATCGTTGCTAATTAAATCCGATGGTCAAAATAATGATATTTATCTTGGTGTGCGTACTTTAGACGAGAGGTATTCTTCCGGGACAATGCGAACTATGCTTGAAAGTACACTGAGGGGTCAGTTCCCAGGTACAAGAATTGAGCAAAGTACAGACATCGGATTAGAAAAAGATCTTGATAAAGCGAATGTAAAATGTATTTCAAGCGTAACTGGAATAGCAGATTTTAAGCAGTCTAAAGATCGTGTTGATGACACAAATTTTATACAGGGACTTGAAAAATTCATCAATGGTATGAAAGGTAGAGCGTTTACAGCATTATTTATTGCAGAAGATCTTGACCATGATGAACTTACTGAAATCAGAAGAGAATATGAAAGTATTTATACGCAAATATCTCCATTTGCAAATGTACAGTATTCCTTTACTAATACATCGGGCGGAAGTACTAGTAAGACCGTAAGTAAAGGTGAAAGTTCATCTAATACAGAAGGGACAAACGAAAGCTTAACAACGAATGAAGCTACGACTGTTACTGATACAGAAGGCCATTCAAAAGCTAAGGGTCAGACTGAGACGAGTGGTACATCTGATACTACAGGTCATGGAACGACAGATTCATCAAGTTCATCACAAGCAAAGAGTACATCAGTTGCAGAAGGACATACTGAATCTGAAAGTGTTGCAAAGACAAGGGGAAGCTCTTCTTCTGGCGGTTTAAGCCTAATTGTCAATCTGTCACATAGTAGAAATAAATCTAAAACAAAAACCAAGACTACTTCAGATTCTAATACCGTAACTACAGGTTTTACTAAGACGGATACGGTCTCACAGTCGATTTCACAGACTTTGACTCACGGAATCAGTGAATCTAAAGCTCTTTCTGAGACGGATACAGATAGTACATCTAAATCCACAGGTGTAACTTCAGGTAAAGCATCTCAAGTGGGTAGTTCAAAAGCAACTACAGTAGGTGTGAATTTTATGAATTCAGATACACTTGCAGAGACGTTTGGTCAGACACAGGGGATTACTCTGAATTCAAAAAATATGGCATTAAATAATACTCTTCAGAAGATAGAGAAACATTTGAAGAGGATAGATGACTGTGAAAGTGTGGGTATGTGGAACTTTTCAGCCTATTTCTTGGGTGAGAGTTCTGCAGAAGCTGAGTCTGCAGCATATATGTATCAATCTGTTGTTATGGGAGATAACAGTAATATAGAAACTTCGGCAGTGAATACTTGGCACTTGCCGGTTGCTGGTGATAATCAGGATGAAGAAAAGCTTAAAATAGAGAAGTTTAGAAATATCTATGAGAGCTTACAATACTTTACCAATCCACAGTTTTTCTATGATGGATTCAGCTATGATGTTTCGAGAAAAATTATTGTGGAACCAACTTCAAGAGTTAGTACTAGCGAACTGGCATTACACATGGGTCTTCCTAGACATTCGGTTAAGGGACTGCCAGTAACAGAACATGCTTCGTTTGCACAGGAAGTAATACTTACAAAAGAACGAGATAATAAGGAAGAAAAAGAAAAACCTTTAATAGATCTTGGTACTATCTATCATTTAGGTGAAGCTACAAATACAGAAGTTCATCTGGACTTAAATAGTTTAGCTATGCATACCTTTATTACAGGGTCAACTGGATCTGGAAAAAGTAATGCAGTATATCATATTCTGGATGAAGTTCAGAAAAATGGAATACCGTTTCTTGTTATAGAACCAGCTAAGGGTGAGTATCATAAAGTGTTCAGAGAAACACATTATTTTGGTACTAATCCAGCGCTTGGAAAATTGTTACAACTTAATCCATTTGCATTTCCGGAACAGGTTCAAATATTGGAGCATATAGATCGTCTTGTTGAAATATTCAATGTATGCTGGCCAATGTATGCTGCGATGCCTGCAGTTTTAAAAGAATCAATAGAGAGAGCATATAGGAATGCAGGTTGGGATATGAAAACTTCAAAGAATCGTATTTCAACTCAGTTATTCCCGACGTTCGAGGATGTGTTAAGGGAATTAGACTCTACAATAAAGGAGTCAGAATATTCTCAAGACACAAAAGGTGATTATATAGGATCACTTTCTACGAGATTGCGTTCATTAACAAATGGCATTAATGGCGAGATATTTGTTGGAAATGAGATGAGCCTTAAAGAGCTATTCGATGAAAGTGCGGTAGTTGATTTGAGCCATGTGGGAGCAATGGAAACAAAAGCTCTGATTATGGGAATTATTGTATTAAAACTACAGGAATACAGAGTGGCAAATGCAAATGAGATGAATAGTCCATTAAAGCATATTACTGTATTGGAGGAAGCACATAATATTTTGAAAAAAACTTCCACGGAACAAAGCCAAGACTCTTCAAATGTTCAAGGAAAATCTGTGGAGATGTTAACAAATACTATTGCCGAAATCAGAACATATGGGGAAGGTTTTATTATTGTTGACCAGGCACCTAATTTACTGGACACATCAGTAATTAGAAATACAAATACAAAAATAGTTCTACGACTTCCAGAGGAAGGTGATAGAGAAGCAACAGGAAAAGCAATGGCACTGGATGACAATCAAATAGATGAAGTGGCAAAATTGCATACTGGAGTGGCCGCTGTATATCAGAATGATTGGCAAGAAGCAGTTCTTTGTAAACTTCCATTCTATGAAATAGAAAAAAACGTAGAAATTAAAGATGAAAGTTTTGAACAAACGAGTGATGAAAGAGATGATGTATTGCATTTACTGATATCGAAGGAGTTATCAGAAGAGTCTATTAAGGAACTCAAGGATAAGGTTCTCCAGATGGATATTGCTGCAAAAATCCGTAGAGATATTATTCAAAATGTGGAGAACAAAAATCGTATTTATGAATGGGCGGTAGCAGATTATATAAATAAATTCTACGTTTTTAATTCAGCATTTAGAGGAACTCAGAAAGGTAGCTGGGATAATTTTGAGCAACTGACAGAAATTGTTACTGAAAACCTTCGCTCAGAGTTCCAGGATTTTAGTGATGAGGAACTTCATAGGATTCTGTATTATATTTGCCGAGTAATGCATGAGAAGCATCCAGAAAATACAGTTATTGAAGATCTGCGTCAAAATTATTTAAGAAGTGAGGTGTATTAAGTGGCAATACCTATTGGAGCGCTACTCAAAAGTTCAATTGAGAAAGCTGCAAACGAGATTGGAAAAAAATCTATTGAATCTGATCGCCCAAAAGATAATTTAGATTTACCTGAAAGTAATGATAAATCAAAGGATATCGATATTGATGATTCTGAAAGACCTGACGAGTTAGGGGATGATCTTCCAGAGAGCAACTCTGATGCTTCAGAAGAGAATACTGTTGATAATTCAGATAATCCAGAAACGAGTGATACCAGTGAAAATTCAGAGGGACAAAACACATTTAGTGATTTGGACACTATGAAAAAGGAGCTAGGTAAAAACTATGGTGAAATAAAGGAAGACAAACCTCCGAATTCGCCAAACATTGCAAAGTGGTTTGAAAATGGGGGATCTATAAAAGTCGAAGAAGTTGATGGCAAGAGTGTTTGGACATATATCGATAAAGATGGGCGAGAAGTAAAATATGTGGATGGTTATCCAGTATTCCCTCCAGAAGCGAAGCATCCGGTTATAGGAGATATTAATATTGGGGAATTCACAGGGGACCGAAATGAAGATAAAAAACTATATCTGAAGGCACTTGAGGAACAGTATGGTTTGACAGAAATTCCAGAAGGATATGCATTACACCATGATTCGGAAAACGGGAATATGCAATTGGTCAAACTGGATTGGCATAAAGAGTTTACTCATGCTGGTGGACATAGTAAATATAAGGAGGACTAGGACTAAATGTTAATTTCAAAATTTTCTGAAATTGATAAGGATAGTGTGGAGGCTTATGAAGACAAGCTTTCATTAAAGCTCCCTAATCAGTTTCGTTCATTTATTTTAAAATATAATGGTGGTGAAACTCCAAATACCAGTTTTAAGATTAGTAAAGAGTCATCTGATGTAAAGGCATTTTATGGACTTGGTAATGTTAAATACTCGTTGGATAAAGTTTCTCCACAGGAAATTAATGGTAAGAGATACTTACCCATAGCATTAGATTCTTTTGGTAACGAAGTTGTGATAGACGTAAAAGATGGAAGTATTTCATTCTTAAATCATGAGAATGGAAAAGTTGTTTCTTTGGCTGACGATTTTGTTTCATTTATCAAGGCGTGTGAGAGTGCTCCAATAAGTAAAGGCGCGGTAAAAAGCGTGGAAGAGAGAGAAAAGGACCTTATAGCAAAAGGTCGCGGAAGCATTATCACAGATGCGTTGAGAGATATGTGGAGGGCAGAAATCGCCAAGTATTCAAATATTGACCTGGAAGAGGTAGTTCTATAATTTAGAATAGGCTCAGAAGTTTGCCTCGATTTGCCACCAAACGCCACTAAACGCCACCAAACGCTCCTTTTCATAAGGAATGAGTGGTGATAATATTATCATAGACAAACGTGAACGAAATCACCGGAGCGGTGACGGACCTCACGTTTGTTTTTCTTTTGCAGAAGAATTGAATATGGACATTGAGTAGAGCGTCAGCTCGTGATCAGAAGATTGCGAGTCTGGCGCTTTTTTCATGCCTGCAATTCCGGGTGACGATCCGGATCAACCAAATCAAAAGCAGAAAGGAAAACAAAACTATGGATTATGAACAGTTCAAAGAACGAATCGAAGAGGATCTTCACCAGGCACTTGCTGAGCATGGTATTGATGCAAACCTCAGTCAGCATCATGTTGAGAAGCTGAATGCTTCCTATGATGCACTTAGCGTTACTCCGGAGGGCAGTCACATCGGTGTGAATGCAAATCTCAGTGCCATGTTCGAGGCTATTGAGAACGGAGAGGATTACAACGAGGTAGTATCCAGAGCATCTGAATCTATCATTGCTGGTATCGAGAACACTCCGGAGATCAACGTGGAGGATCTTACCAACTATGATGAGATGAAAACCAAGCTTGCAATGGAAGTTGTATCGGCTGATCGCAATGCAGATATGCTTCAGAATGTTCCGCATGAACAGATGGAGGACATCGCAGTTGTTTATCGCTTAATCCTGGGGCAGGACAGCGAGGGAAGAAGCTCTGTACTTGTTACAAATGATCTTATGGAACAGTTTGGTGTTACCCATGATCAGCTCCGTGAGGATGCATTGGTAAATGCACCAGAGATCAGACCTTCTGAGATCAGAGGAATGTCGGTTGTAATGACTGAAATGATGGGACCTGGAATGATTCCGGAGATTGATCCGGCTGATGAGCAGATGTTTGTTGCCGGTGTATCTGACAATATCCACGGAGCTGGTGTAATTGCTTATCCGAACTTCTTTGAGGATGCAGCTGAAAAGCTTGGTGGTGACTTTTATGTTCTTCCTAGCAGTATCCATGAGGTGCTCCTTGTTAGAGATAACGGAGAGATGACTGCAAAGGATCTGGAAGCTATGGTAAGGGAAGTCAATGCCACCCAGGTTGCACCGGAAGAGCAGCTTACTGATCATGTTTATCACTATGATTCTAAGGAGCATGTCTTTGAGATGGCTGATAAGTTCGAGGAACGTCAGGCAGAAAGAGATGCTGAGGAACATGATTCTGATAAGGGTTCTTTTCTTGGTGACCTTAAGGCTAAGAAGGAAGAGGTTGCTAAGGAAGCTCCGGAGAAGCATGCAAAGGATGCAGTGAAGAAGTCCAGAGGAGGCGAGGCACTATGAGTAGACAGGGATCTATCCTCATAGTCCATCAGATTCCTTCAGGAACAAAGAGAGGCGGTCATACACCATACACAAGGGAGGGAGTAATTTCCTCCCCTTGTAATTGCAAGACTCCTTGTTGTTATGGAAGGGCAAGAAGCTATTGCTGGCCTTGCATGAAGAAGATTATGGAGGATCACAACGCCAACAAGAAGAGGTGATGTTGTGGGACGAGGCTATTTTTACAGAGGTCAGTCAGAGCAGTTTGTATTCTATCGCACACCGAAAGCGCTCTTTACAGAGCCTGAATACGAGAAACTGACAATACCGGCTAAGGCTCTATATGGAATATTACTGGATAGAGAATCTCTTTCCGACAAAAGCGGGTGGTTCGATGATAACGGCAGGATCTTTGTCTATATGACAAATAAGAGTATCTGCAAGGCACTGAACATTTCAGATAAAACGGCCACAAAGCTTTTGGTAGAGCTTGAAGAAATTGATCTGATTCAGCGTGTACGGCAAGGCCAGGGGAAACCTACCAGGATCTATGTGAAGAACTTCCTTGATACGGAGAGCTTACGATTCTTGACTCGTAAAAATTCCGATTCTGGACTCGGAGATGTTCCGGGTCTAGGGTCGGAGAAATTACGATGTAATAATACTGAGAATAATAATACTGAATTTATAGATACTAATCTAATCTCTTCTGCAGATGAGAAGGGAAGAGATGAGAGATCTCAGTACCGTCAGTATTTTATGGAGGAATTGGCAATCGATATCATGAAGGAACGATATCCCTATGACAAAGAGGTTATTGATGAAATCCTAGAGCTTATTCTGGATACCGTGTGTTCGACAAGAAAGACCATTGGTATTGCAGGAGAGCAGCGTCCAATTGATATCGTGAAGAGTAGGTTTATGAAGCTGGATTCGGGACACTTGGAGTTTGTGCTTCAGAGTATGTCTGATAATACGACTCTGATCAGGAATATGAAGCAGTATCTGTTGGCTGCTCTGTACAACGCACCTCTAACAATAAACAACTACTACAAGTCCTTGGTGAAGCATGATATGGCTTCAGGGATTATTTAAGGAGACATTAGATGAATAAGAATATAGAGATTAAACTGAATCCTCTGACAGATGGATTCGTAGAGAACGCAGTAAATGAGAACGCAATCAGAGCGGATCGTCATGCACTTATCATTGCAACAAATGGAGATCTTCGACTTACTGATCTGAATGAGGTTAAGGAAATTATTGAAGGTTTCAAGAACTGTGGTGGATCGATCATTTTGGGAGACTCTGACTTTATTGTTCTGTTCAATGATAACAAGGCATTTGACCTGGAGGAGGGCAGATTCTTTGTAGGCAGTATGCTTGTCATGAAAATTAGTGGAGATAGATTACTTCCGCTTTCAGACGAGGAGATAGTAGCGGTGCAGGACATGCTGGATGGGAGAATGGCTACCCTTGTATCAGAGGATCAGCAGTTTTCAGCCCTTGTGCTTTCTTAAGGAGGCGTGATATGAGCAGAACTATACCAAGAGCCTATGTGACAGCTGCCTGGAACAAGAATCCGGTGGTTGCGAAGGAAGAGGCAAAGAAATACTGTAGTGAGCTGATCAATGAAGGATATCTGCCTCTCTGCCCGGTGCTTGCCTTCGATGGAATCTTTTCTACAGAAGATACTGATTCACACAAGCGGAGGAAAGAGATGTCGGAAGATCTTCTCCGCAGGGCAAGATTCCTTGTGATCTGTGGGAATAAGCAGAATGACGAGGTAAAGGATGACATTGCTATCGCTAAGAAAGCAAAGGTAATCGTTACATCCTTAGAAGGTGTAATTGGTTATGAGTAAGGGCTGCCAGATGGCGGTCCTTTTCTTTTACAGAAATACAGGAAAGGAGACGACCATGAATGCTAAATGAAGAGGTTTCAAAAGAAGTCTTAGGCCAGGCAGCGAGAACTGTTGAAAACGAAGTGGTGAAACCAATTACTCATTTTGTAACGGAACATTTTGTTAAGCCAACAGCCGAAATGTTGGTTGATGATCTGAAGAAGGTGGCAACAGCCCCTGGCAAAGCTATTAAGAATAAGCTTCATCCGGAGCACGGTGAAATGAAGGTCAAGGATCTGATTCGAAAGGATCAAGGTGCTCAGGCCATCGATATTGATGGAGCTGGCCTTGGTGATTTCAAAAAGATTGCTAACAAGTATGGCGTTGATTTCGCTATCGTAAAAAGCACAGAGCTTGATCCACCAAAGTATTCCGTGTTCTTCAAAGCAAGGGACGCAGATGCTATCAATGCTGTGGTAAATGAATATACAGCAAAACAGATGAAAATCCAGAAAGAAGGAAGACCAAGTATCCTGGCGAAGCTTAGCAAGTTCAAGGATATCGTTGCAGCTCTGCCTAAAAAGGTCGCAGAAAAGAGAAAGGAGCAGGAGCGATGAACAGTAAGCTTAAGAAAAAGTCGATCTTGAATGTTCCTTATGCGGTCCTGGGACTTGTTGCAACAAACCTGGGAGAAGCCTGGAGATTGGCGACAGGAATCAATGCTTCAGAGAAGTTACAGAGTTTGATCTTGGATGGATGTTTCAAGGAGGCATTTTCCAACATATTACCGAGCATCCACCCTTTGGATCTTTGTGTTGGAGCTGCCGTAGCCGGGGCACTTCGCCTGGCGGTATATCTCAAGGGCAAGAATGCCAAGAAGTACCGTCATAACGAAGAATACGGCTCGGCCAGGTGGGGAACACATGCAGACATCGAGCCCTACATCGATCCGGTATTCCAGAACAACGTCATTCTCTCGCAATCGGAACGGCTCACAATGAGTTCAAGACCTAAGAATCCGAAGTATGCGAGAAATAAGAACGTGTTAATCGTTGGTGGCTCTGGTTCAGGTAAGACGAGATTTGTATTGAAGCCGAACCTGCTTCAGATGCATAGCAGCTATGTAGTGACAGATCCAAAAGGTAGTGTCGTCAATGAGTGTGGGTATGCCATGCTAAAGAACGGCTATCGGATCAAGATCTTCAATACCATCAACTTCCATAAGTCCATGCACTATAACCCTTTTGCCTATATTCATGATGAGAAAGACATTCTAAAGCTGGTAACGACATTGATTGCCAATACCAAGGGCGAAGGAAAAGGCGGAGACGAGTTCTGGGAAAAATCAGAGAAGCTGCTGTATTCAGCACTGATCGGATATATCCATTATGAAGCTCCTGAGGAGGAGCAGAACTTCTCAACCTTGCTGGAAATGCTGAATGCAATGGAGGTCCGCGAAGATGACGAGGAATTTAAGAATCCGGTGGATCTGATGTTTGATGAGCTGGAG
>JAEEGL015067890.1_pt1 | contig 22419 bp, 22 predicted proteins | sample 9134231 | NCBI WGS metagenome assembly JAEEGL01 (sample SAMN16246548, study PRJNA631951) | gut metagenome | biome: gut microbiome; feature: rumen; material: fiber-attached | host: Bos | place: Iran: Karaj | collected 2018-10
GCTCATGTGGTTCTTCGCGGCCAGCACCGGCGTGGTGTAGCCGAAGCGGCACTTTTCAAAGGACAGCATGAACTTGACCTCATCCTTGGTCAGCAGCCGGTCGAGGATCCAGAAATCCATGTGGTTTTCCTTCATGCCGCCGGGCAGCTTGCGCGGGATGGAGTCTGTGATCAGCACAGCGAGCTTTTTAACAAGCTTCGCCTTTTCCGGGTCGGCGCAGTGATGACCGTCCACGGGGTAGTCCGTCTCATTGACGTGGATGTTGGGATTGACTTCTTTTACCATAACGATACCTCTTTATTCAATCGGAATTTTAATCGTCAGATCACTGGTCGGATAGGCGGCGCAGGCGTGGACGTAGCCGAAGTCTTTGTCGGCGGCGCGGCGACCGTCGTTTTCGGGGCAGACGTACACCGAGCCCTTGAGCACCTTGGTGCGGCAAAGCCCGCATGCGCCGCTGCGGCACGCCGTTTCAATCCGGATGCCGGCGCGTTCCAGCGCCACGGCAAGGCTTTCGGTTGCCTTTGCCGGAATCACGTCTTCGCGGATGCCGCGGCGCACGGTGAGCTGGAAGGTCTTGTCTTTGAGGTCCTGCGGATAGCCGGCAAACTGCGTGATATCCTTTGCCTGACCGAACACCTCAAAGCGCACGCGGCGCTTCGGCGCACCGAGCTTTTGCAGTTCCTCGCGCAAATACAGATACATTTTCTGCGGACCGCAGATGAAATAGGTGGTGTCGGGCGCGGCATACTTCCTAATCAGGTCCGCGGACAAAAAGCCGCGTTCGCCCTGCCAGTCCGGGTCGTCGCCCGAAAGGACGTGGACCACGTGCACTTTGCCGCACTGCAGCGCGTCCAGCTCGTCTTTGAGGATGATATCATCGGACGATACCGAGCCGTAAAGGATCGTCAGGTCAAAGTCGAGCGTGCCGTGAGCGATCTCTTTTGCCATGGAGGCGAACGGCGTGATGCCGACGCCGCCGGCGAGCGCCACCACGTGCTTTGCGTCGCGCAGCGGTTCATAGTAGAACTGACCGCAGCCCATCCTCGCGGTCAGCGTGTCGCCGACCCGGAGACTGTCGTTGATATAGTCGGCGATGAAGCCGTCGCCTTTACTGCGGCGGACGGTGATTTCAAAAAAGCCGTTGTCCTGCCGCGCTTCAAAGGGTGCGGAGGAGATGGAATAGGGGCGCGAAATCACGCTGTCGCCGATTTTGAAATCGAGCACGACGAACTGTCCGGCATAGAAAAACGGCAGCTTTTGTCCGTCGGTGCGGACGAAGCGAACGGTCTTTGCCGTGGGGCTGGCGTCGCGGATGTCCGTGATTGTTACGCCGAACTTTTTCGGATGCCACTGCGCCGCAACGTCTGCGATCGGGTCGGTCGTTTCGGGGACGGCAGACGCGGTTTCAAATGCCTGCAGTCTTGCTTTGGTCACACGGGACGCGCCGGTGACGTCTTTCAAAAAGCCTTTGATTTTCATTGGTTTGCCGCCTCCTTTGCCATGGAATCGAGCACGTTCTTTGCGGCCTTTCTGCCGTTGGTGACCGCCGGACCCATGCCGTCGCCGGAGATTGCGTGGGCGCCGGAGAATTCGAGATGTTTGATAAAGCTCTCCGCTTCGGCGGTCTGCAGCCGGGCGATGATGTGGTCGTCCATCGTGTGGGCATAGCCGTAGATGCAGCCGTTCCACGCGTTGGTATAGCGGTTGACGGTCATCGGCGTTTCGATGACGATTTCGAGAATGTGATCGAGCAGATTCACGCCGAGATAGGCGCTCATGTCGTCGATCATCTGCTTTGCAACTTCGTGCTTGACACGGTCGTAGTCCTCGGCTTTCACGGTTTTCCAGCCGTCCACGCGCGGCAACGTCGTGATGGAATAGGAGCACGTGCCCGCAGGCGTTGCGGTGTCGTTGCCGAGGTTGTGGCAGATGCAGGTCAGATACCGGTACGGTCCGAGCCCTGCGAGGTCTTCATAGAGCGCGTCGGTGTCCATGGTGTCGCCGCGGAACACGCTGTAATCCTTGATGCCGAGGTGTTCGGCGGTGTCGTCGAGAATCATGATGACGGAAAACGCCGTCAGACTCAGGCGGCGACCGTTGACCATTTTGATCGCTTCGGGCGGCACCTCGGACGCAGGCTCGATCATGGAGGTGTAAACCTTGTTGGGATAGGACGAGGAGATGACGTAGTCGGCGTAAATCTCGTCGCCGCGTGCGGTGCGCACGCCGTAGGCGGTGCCGTTTTTGACAAGGATCTTGTCCACGTGCTGCCGGTATTCGATCTGTACACCCAGTGCTTCGGCGCGCTCCGCCAGCTTGAGGCTCATCTCGTGGCTGAATTTGCGCGGGATGAACGAGCCGTAGCCGACGTAGTCCGCCATCAGAACGGCATAGATCGTGAACGGCAGTTCGGAAAGACCCGAGCCGACATAGATCCAGTACGGCGCCAGCAGATCCTGCGCTTCTTTGGGCAGATCAAAGCTGTCAATGACTTCCTTTGCGGTGTAGCCGGCGGTTTTAACAAACGCTTCGTGCTTCAAAAGCATCTTCGCCTTGCTCATCGGATGGATCGACAGCTCGTTGACGGAATCGAACACGGTGTTGCACAGGTTCAACAGATCGAGCACCTTCCCGTACGTGCCGGGCACCACGGCGTCGATCTCTTTGGAAAACGTCTCGAGCCCCGGGTGCAGCGTGACCTCCAGCCCGGGCAGCGACGCGTGATACGCTTCGGGCACCTTGAGCCATTCGATGTCCACGCCCATGTCGTCAAAAAATTTGCCGACCTTGAGACGGTTGCTTTTTTCGCCGATGCTCATCATCTCGTGCAGCGCCGCTTCAATCTCGATGCCGCCGCGCACAAAACTGGTTGCGATGCCGCCGGGCAGATTGTGACGCTCGAGCACCAGCACGTCTTTGCCCTTGTCGGCAAGCATCAGCGCCGAAGAAAGCCCGGCCAGCGCGCCGCCGATGACAATGACGTCATAGTGGTCTTTGTAGAATTTCATTGTTATACCCTCTCTTCGTTCAATCAGGAGGAACGGCATACGGTTCCTCCTGACAACGTTGATTACAATTTCATTATACCGCTTGCATATAGAAAAAGCAAGCGCCTTGCGGGAAATGATTAAAAATGATAAAGACGGAATGCGCGAAAATTTCGTTTTGTTATGGTACAATTGATATGTGACAAATAAAAGAAGAAATTCACCTCAAACATGGTATGATGAAGTTACCACACCAAATCAGCCATGAAAGAGATGAATTTCCATGACCAGTATAACATCGGATGCGCATTTTCGTCAACGGGTAATTAAGTATGCGGAGAAAAACGGAGTAACAAAAGCAGCGGATCGTTATCGAGTAAGTCGGAACAGCATTTACCGATGGATGCACCGATACGATGGGAGCTGGCAAAGCCTGAAAGAAAGGTCACACCGGCCGCACCATCATCCTGCGGAGCATACGCAGGAAGAATATGATCTAATACGAAGGTATTGGCAGCGGAACAAAGAGGATCGGATGATCCTCTGGATGAAGATCCGGGATCAAGGATACAGCCGGAGTTACAAGAGCATGTGTCGAGCGTTGAAACGGATGCAGCTGAAGAGCGAAGAAAAGGCGCGACAGGCATATAAGCCGAAACCCTACGTAGCAGCGGAATATCCAGGACAAAAGGTTCAGATCGACGTCAAATACGTGCCCGGATATTGTGTAGCCGGAGAGGTGAAGTATTACCAATACACGGCGATAGACGAGTATTCCAGGCTGGTATATCGAGAGATGTACGATGAACACAGCACTTACAGTTCACGGGATTTCATTCGAAAGGCGATAGCATTCTTTCCTTTCAAGATCGAACTTGTTCAGACAGATAACGGGACAGAATGGACGAAAGCATTGATATGCAACGATCCCACGCCGACGCTGTTTGAAGAGGAACTTGAAAAAGCGGGCATCATGTATAAACGAATCCGGGTTGCCACGCCACGGCACAATGGAAAGGTCGAGCGTCAGCACAGAACGGACGAAAAGCGATTCTACAAGAACATGCGGATGTATAGCTTGGAAGACGGTCGTAAACAATTGAAAAGATACAATCGTTTTTCGAATACGATCCCAAAAGTCTGCTTGGGGTACAAATCTCCGAATGAAGTGTTTTCAGCGTATGTGAAAGCCAATGCAGAGCCGCGCTAAATTTGAGAAAGCCTCGTCGCCTACGGCTCCTCGTCTTTCTCAAATTTGTATGCTTGATTCTTCATCATATTATTTTGGGGAAAGTGTCACACATCATTGACGACTATACAGACGGAATGCGCGAAAATTTCGTTTGCTCTTTCTTTTTGCGGCGCGGTGTGCTATGATGAATGTGTATTGACAGAAAAAGGAGCGCCGAAACGCCATGCACGAAATGGGAATCGTATTGCATCTTGCAAAAACGCTGGAGGAGACCGCCAAAGAGGAACAGCTGCAAAAAATCGGCAGAGTTGTTCTGCAGGTGGGTGAAGTGTCGGGAATCATGACCGATTTGTTCACCGAGGCGTGGGACTACTTTAAAGGACGCTACCCGGTGCTTACAGAGAGCGAACTGGTGTTGGAGCAGATCCCCGCCATCACCTGGTGCGACAGCTGCAAAAGCAAATATGAAACGGTGAAATACGGCAAGGAGTGTCCCAATTGCCACAGCGGCGAAACGTGGCTGCTGCAGGGGAACGAATGCGTCATCAAGGAGATCGAGGCGGAGTAGGGGAAGGAGACGGCTTTTGATGAACAACTCGCATACAAAGCCTCCCGTCATCCGCCGCGCGCTGCGGTTTACGGGCAGCGTGCAGGGCGTTGGGTTCCGCTATCGCGCCGTCCATGCCGCCTCTGCCGTGGGCGCCACCGGCTGGGTGCGCAACGACCGGGACGGCGGCGTGTCGATGGAGATTCAGGGCACGGAGCAGCAGATGGATCAGGTCATCCTTGCCATCGAGCGCGGCAGCTATGTGCAAATCGAAACCCTGCGGGCAAAAACGATTCCGGCGGTGGACGGCGAATACGGGTTTTACGTGAAGGACGACGAATAAAAAAACGGCAGCGGTTCAATTCGCTGCCGTTCGTTTTTTATCTGCACAAAACGATTTGTTTTTCCGTTTTGCCGTGGATGGTGTAGTCGGTGATTCTGCCGTCTGTCCAGACAATGTCCACCGTGAGATTGCCGCGTGCGGCAAGCCCCTTCACGCTGCCGTTTTTCCATTTGTCCGGCAGAGCGGGCAGCAGATAGACCGCCTCGTCGTCCGATTGCAGCAGCATTTCGCAGATGCCGGAGAGAACGCCGAAGTTCCCGTCAATCTGGAACGGCGGATGGGCGTCGAACAAATTGAGGTAGACGCCGCCCTTGCCGTTATAGACGGTGTCGGGTTCCACCGGGGTGAGCAGCTTGTCGATCAGGCGCAAAGCGCGGTTGCCGTCGCGCAGGCGCGCCCAGAAGTTGACCTTCCACGCAAGGCTCCAGCCGGTGCCGTCGTCGCCACGGTTTTCAAGCGTCTGTTTGCACGCGTCAAACAGCGCTTTGTCCTTTGGCGTAATCAGTCCCGCGGGATGCAGGGCATACAGGTGCGACACGTGGCGGTGGTGCACCTCGGTTTCGGGCAGCGGTTCGTTCCATTCGAGAATGGCGCCGTCTTCGCCGATGACGAGCGGCTTGATTTGCGGAAGCGTGCGGCAGACCGTTTGATAAAACGCGTCGTTGATGCCGAGTGCTTCGCAGCTTTTTTTGCAGTTTTGCAGCAGGTCATACACGATGCTGTTCATCATGGCGGAGCTTTTGGCAACGGCAACGGACTGTCCGCCGAAGGAAAAGCGGTTTTCCGGCGACGTGCCCGGGCAGATCATCAGCGTGCCGTCTGCGTCGGGCGTGAGCAGATCGAGATAGAACAGCGCCGCCTGCTTCATCAGCGGGAAGGCGGTCTGTGCCAGATAGGCGGCGTCCTGCGTGTATTCATACAGCTCATACAGGCTGCGGCACAGCCAGCCCGACGCGCCCTGCCAGTACGCCCAGCTGGCGCTGCCCTGTACGGGCGCGGAGAAGCCCCAGATGTCAGCGTTGTGGTGCGCAACGAAGCCGGACGCGTGATAGAAATCCTTTGCAGTCTGTGCGCCAGTGACGGACAGGTCTTTGACCAGCCGTACCAGCGGCGCCATCGTTTCGGGCAGATGGCACGGCAGCGCGCCCCAGTAGTTCATTTCGGTGTTGATGTTGGTCGTATAGTTGGCGTTCCACGGCGGTCGGGTGCTGTTGTTCCAGATGCCCTGCAGATTTGTGGCAAGAGCGCCGGCACGCGAGGATGAGAGCAGCAGATAGCGCCCGAAGTTGAACAGCAGCGTATAGAGCCCCGCATCTTCGCCGCCGTTATGGAACCGGTGCAGACGTTCGTCGGTGGGCACTGCTTCGCTGTTGCCGGACAAATCGAGCGCCACACGTCCGTAGAGGGCGGCGTAGTCGTCTGTGTGCCGCCGCAGCAGCGCGTGAAAGCCGTGCGCCTGCGCGCGGTTCAGCGTGTCGAGGCAGGCGTTTTTATATTCTTTCCCTTGCGTGACAGGGCATTTGTCAAAGCCGTTGTAGCTCGTTTTGATTGTGAACAGCAGCACGGCGTCGGTGGCGTTTTTGATATTGAGTCTGTCGCCGTCTGCCCGGACGCTGCCGTCGGTCAGCACCCGGAGCGCACCGCGGAACAGCACGCCTTTTTTTGACGGGTCGTCTTCATAGATCAGGCGGTTGCAGGGATAGTCCGGGCTGTTTGTGTCGGCGTCCGACGGACATTCGCCGTCGACGATCAGCGTGCCGTCTTCTGCAAAAGCTTCCGCGCGCAGCGGACAATGCAGCGACGCGCAAATGGAAAACGGCGCACCGGCGTCGCTTTGGATCCGGTAGACGAGCACGTCGTCCGGGTACGAGATAAACGCGGTCTTTCGGATTGCTGCGGATGCTGTTTGGAAGCGGCTTTCCAATACCGCGCTTCGCAGATCGAGTGTGCGGCGGTAATCTGCGCTCTCTGGCAGATCGAACGTCAGCACCAGATCGCCGAAGGGCATATACGCCTGCGACCAGCAGGTGAGAAAATGCTGTTCGATTTCGGTCTGCGCCTGATCGTAGGCGCCGCGCAGAACGAGCGCTTTCGCTTTTTGATAGCTGTCAAAGGCGCCGTCTCTGGTCACACGGCGCGGACGCCCAGTCCAGAGCGTGTCGTGGTTAAGTGAGATCCGGTCGGTCTGCACGCCGCTGAAGCACATGGCGCCGATGGCGCCGTTGCCGAGCGGCAGCGCCTCGTGCCAGTTGGCGGCGGGCGCGTTGTAATAAAGGGTGTTGTTGTTCATACGTGCCCCCCTTGCTTTGCGTTGTCAGGTTTCCTGCTTTTTGGCTGCGGCGCAGTGCCGGGCGATGGCGCGGGCGGCAAAATCGGCGGTGCCGCTGCCGCCGGCACGGTCAATGTTCTTTGTGAAGTCGCCGCCGGCGGCATACAGCTTGCCGAGTCCGGCGAGGATTTCGTCGGTGCAGGGATAAAAATGCGCGGTGATGTAATCCTGCACCGTCTGCACCTGCTGTTGAACCTGCGGGTCGGAAACGTCTTTGATCTGCAGCGTGCCGAATTCGGCGAGCAGCTGCATCAGCCCTTCGCCGGCTTGCCGGAGATCGTCGAAGGTTTTTCCTGCGGTTTGTGTTTCAAATGCCAGATAGGCTTCGGTGCCGCCCCACTGCGCCTTTGCAGCGGCGGCATAGGCGTCAACGCCCATACGTATGCTTCCTTTCTGCCGGAACCGGTTCTGCGCCGGTATGCCGTTTGTTTTAACCATTATACTCCATGACGCGCCGTCTGCGTCAAGAGGTTTGCAAAACTTTTCGCCGCGCCGCCGCGTTTTCTTTGCTTCGAACTGTCGCAGTCGTTGCATTCGCCGCACGGTTTTGGTATAATCACAGCAGAAAACGCAGAACCATAGTACAGAAACGAAGGGAAGGAGCAGCTATGCAGAAGCTTATTTATCAATCGGAACATTATACACTATTTACCCGCAAAGACGCCGCGCTGGTGTATACGCTGCACGAACCGCAGCGTACTGTGGCGCTCGCGTGGCCAACACTTGAAATTGACGGTGACAGCGTGTGCGCCGCGCCGGACAGCCTGCAGGTGACAGACCGTCGCTTTCTGAACGACGCGATCGAGCAGATTACGCTGCGCGGCTTCTTCGGAAAGGGCTATACCCTGACACTGACGCTGCGCGTCTGCGCGCAGACGCCGTTTCTTCGTTTTGCTTACCGGGTGTCTGCAGCTTCGCCGGCGGCTCTTACCAAAACGGACGGCGAAAACCTGACCTATTTCAGCTGGCAGGATGCTCCGTCTGCGGTACAGACCGAGGTGCGCTTTTCGGAATACAACGCGCTGTTCCACAGCTACTGCCTGCGCGAGGTGCCGGCGTTTGCGCACGAAGACGAACTGCTCGGACCCCTGCTGGCAGAGGTGCGCGACGGCTGGGCGATGCTTGCTGCCTATGAACACGGCTCTACCTACCCCGACAAGTATCTTTGCTTTTTGCGGACGGAAACCGGCACGGCGCTCAAAGCTTGCCGCGGCAACTATTGGGCAAATCAGCCGCTGCACCGGCAGCCGTTGGAAACCATCTGGTTTCAGTTCGGTGCGGTGCAGGGCGGCAAAGAGGACCTTGCCAAAGCGTACCGCGCGTTTCAGCTCTCCTATTGCACGCTGAACGCCGAAAGCCGCAAGCCGTATATTTTCTATAACACCTGGGCGTTCCAGGAGCGCAACAAGTTTTACAACAGGCAGCAATATCTGTCTTCCATGCAGCAATCGCGGATGGAACAGGAAATCGAGATTGCGCACCGGATGGGTGTGGATGTGTTTGTGATCGACACCGGTTGGTTTGAAAAAACCGGCGACTGGCTGGAAAACCCCAAACGCTTTCCGTCCGGTATGCGGCATATCCGCGACCTGCTGGCGCAGCGCGGAATGAAGCTCGGGCTCTGGTTCGGACCGACGAGTGCGGCGCGCAGCAGCGAGATTTTGAAAAAGCATTGGCACGAGCGTACCTGTCTCGAGGGCGAAACGCCCGGCGCCTTCGGTGTGTGGGAGACGGAAGAAAGCTATGAGATGTGCATGGTGTCGTCGTTTTGGGAGGATTTTGCGGACCGGCTGATCTCTTTGGCAAAAACGGTCGGCGTGCGCTATTTCAAGTGGGACGGCGTGGAAATGTTCGGGTGCGACCGTGGAAATCATCTGCACGGCGGCGATGAGACGACCGCCCGGGATCGTCACGACTGCTACAGCTTTCTGGCAGGCGTCTATCTTTCCAAAGTGGTCGACAGGCTTTGTGCCGCTGTGCCGGATGCGATTGTCGACATGGATATTACAGAGGCAGGTCGGTATGTGGGACTCGGCTTTTTGTCGAGCGGCAAGTATTTTGCCATCAACAACGGACCGTATTATCAGAACTACGATATCCGCGTGCCGGACGACGTGTGGAGCAACGTCTTCGTGCAGCCCGGTCCGGCGCGGACATGGATCCTGCGGCAGGGGCTGAGCTACGACAAATGGATTCCGTCTGTGCTGATGATGGCACACTATCTTCCCGACGATCCGGCGCGCTCGCAGTTGATCAACCTTGCGTCGCTGATGCTCGGGCAAAACGGCATCTGGGGCGATCTGCCGGCGGTGTCGGAAGCGGGCGTTGCACTGTTTGGCAGGGTGCTCGGATACTATAAACGGCTGCGCGGCGATATCACAGCTGCATATCCCGTGACGTTCGGCAGTCCGGGCGAAACGCTGGAGGTCTATGAAAAAATCAACGAAGAAAACGGGCGCGGTCTGGTTGCACTGTTTGGAAACCGCAGCGGCAGCTACAGTTACCGGCTCAGATCAAAGGTCAGCGAAAACGCGGTCGTTTTCGGTCCCGGCAGGCTGTGCCGTTCGGCGGACGGCGTAACGGTGGAAGCGGCGTTTGACGGACCCGAAGCGGTGATCGTCTTTTTCGGCGAAGCGGAAGCTGCAAACGATTTTGATTTGAGGTGACGACTATGCAATTTCAACATACCAACCGTTGCGGTTTTCTGCTCGGGTTTGTCGATTTTTTCACAGCCGGTCTGTTCTTTTTGCTGTATATGCCGTTCGGCGGTCTGCAGACGGAGCTGGAAACCGTGCTCGGTCACAAGGTGCGACCCTACTGGCAGGCCTATCTGCTTGGAATTCCGACGCTGTTTCTTTACACGCTTGTGTGGATGGCGCGAATTGCCGAGGAGCTGAAAGCGAAGGCGATCGCGCTCGGCGTGGAAGGTCCGTATACATCGTGGCGGCACATGTTCGGTTGGAACACGCTCGGTATGCTGTTTTGCGGTCCGATGGTTGCCACGCACCGGTTTTTCCAAACCTTGAACGCCGTGGAAACGAAACTGAACGACACGCAGACGGAGGCGAAGTCATGATACTTGCACTTTATGTTTGCGGCGGCTTCTATGCGCTGCTGTGCGTGTTCAGCATCGTTACGGGGCTGATGTATGCGAGCGGCAAAAAGAAGCTCAATCCGCTGGAGCTGTCTGACCGGTTTTTGGAAAAATATACCGACCCCGAAAAGCTGCAACGCTTCACGGTGCGCATGGGTTGGGTCACCTTTTTTGTGGGTATAGTGCAGGGCGTTGCTGCGTTTGCACTGTTTCGCGCCGGCAGCCCGGTGCTTTATGGCGTTGCGCTCGGGTTTACGCTGTTTTCCATCGCGTCGGTGGCGTTGAAGCTCAAGGGCAAGATCAACGCGTTTCCGCTGCTAAAATGCGGCGCATATCTTGCGATTCTCGTTGTGCTGCTGCTCCCGGCGGCAAGAGGGTATTTTTTCGGATAAAAGAAAGCCTTGAAACGGAAGATCGTCTTCCCATTTCAAGGCTTTTTTGCGGCGATAGACGTTTTTGCTTTCCACACGTCTGGTTACGGGATTGACGCCGTTCCAGGAGCCGCGCCTGGCGCTGTCCAGCTCTTTTTTCTTTTTCTTGGACAGCTTTTCGTAGGGGATGAAGGGCTTCATCCGACCACCTCCTTCTTGTAAGAGGATATTATACACCCGGCGGCGTGGAAAGTCAACAGGTGTTTGAAAAAACCGCCGTTCCGCAAAAAACGGAACCGGCGGCGTCTTTTTGTTACGGCAGGCGGAAGCCCGCGGCAAGGTAGATGGCATACCAGTCCTCGCGCGAGAGCACGACGTCGGCGCCCCCGGCAATCTCGCGGATGCGCGCGGGCGTGACCGAGCCGGAGATCAGCTGAATCTTTGCCGGATGGCGCAGAATCCATGCGGCGGCAATCGCGGTCGGCGTAACGCCGTATTGCGCGGCAAACCGGTCGAGCGCTTCGTTCAGCGTCGGGTAGCGGTCGCGGTCGCCGACGAACGGACCGCGGAAGAAGCCGCCCTGAAACGGCGACCATGCCTGCAGGGTGATGTTTTTGAGCCGCAGATATTCGAGTACGCTGCCGTCGTGCATCACGGATTCGTCGTTTTTCATATTGACGTTGAGCCCGCTCGTCACCATACCGGCTTCCGGAACGGAAAACTGCAGCTGATCGGCAACGATCGGCTGGCGCACGGCGGTTTTGAGCAGGGCGATCTGCATCGGGTTGTGGTTCGATACGCCGAAATAACGGACCTTTCCGCTGTGCTCCAGCGTGTCAAAGGCGTCTGCAACCTCCTCCGGTTCCATCAGCGCGTCGGGGCGGTGCAGCAGCAAAACGTCGATATGATCGGTCTGCAGCCGCCGCAGCGACGCGTCGACAGACGAGAGAATGTGCTGCTTTGAAAAGTCGTAGCAGCCCTTGCGGATGCCGCACTTGGTCTGAATCGTGATGTTGTCGCGCAGCGACGGGTGCGCATGCAGCCAGGCGCCGAACAGTTCTTCGCATCTGCCGCCGCCGTAGATGTCGGCGTGATCGAAAAAGTTGATGCCGCAGTCCAGTGCGGTGCCGAGGATGCTGTCGACCGGTTCCTTTGCATCGGCAAGGCGCATGCAGCCCTGCGCCACTGCGGATACCGGCAATATGCCGCCGAGCAGTTGTTGCTTCATGGTGCTCCCTCCTGTTGTTTAAACGTCTGACAGCACGGACAGGATATAGTCCGCAATGGTCCGGCTGTGCATGATATAGCCCGTATGCCCGGCGCCCGGGAAGATTTTCAGCTTTGCGCCGGGGATGGTTGCCGCAAGGTGTTCGGTGTGTGAACGCTTAATCACGTCGCGTTCGCCGGCGGTGACGAAGGTCGGTACCCGGATGGCGCGCAGCATGTCGTCGGTGATATCCGGCTCGCGCAGCATGATGCGCATTTTGTCGCTGCGGTCCACGTGGCTCCAAAGGCGGAAAAAGCGCAGCGGCAGATCTTTGGTGCTGTCGGGGCGCAGGCTGGCGCCGCTGACAATCAGCGCCGACAGCAGATCGGGGTGTTTTGACGCGAGCAGCAATCCGATGATGCCGCCGTCGGAAAAGCCGTAAAAGACCGGGCGGTCCAGATGCATTGCCAGAATGAACTGCCGCATGTCCTCCGCCATGTCTTCATAGTGGAGCGTTTTCACCTTTTCGCTTTTGCCGTGGTCGCGGGAGTCGGGGAGATAGACCGTGTAGTGCTGCGAGAGCACCCGCGACGCTTTGCGGAAGATCTTGTGATCCATGCTGTTGCAGTGGACCATTACAAGCGGCTTGCCGGCGCCCATGGTTTCATAGTACAGCCGGATGCCGTTGACCGTGATATACATTTATCCGCCTTCCTTTCAGCTTTCCGTGCCCTGCAGACCGAGCTCCCGGGCGTGTGCCTTCATGCCTTCTATGCAGATTTCCGCCACGTCGCGCAGCTCCATACCGAGCAGCTCGCAGCCCTGCAGAATCAGCGCCCGGTCGCATTTGGCGGCAAAGCGCTTGTCCTTAAACTTTTTCATAAAGCTTTTGACCTCGAGATCGGTGATTCCGTACGGACGCATCCGGGCGCACGCCTGAATGATGCCGGTCAGCTCGTCCACGGTGAACAGACTCTTTTCCAGGTTTGTTTCGGGCTTCACGTCGGTGCAGATGCCGTAGCCGTGGGAAAGAATGGCGCGGATATCGGCTTCGTCCACACCCTGTGCGCGCAAGGGTCCGGCGGTGTGCTGCAGATGCTCGTCGGGGTATTTTTCATAGTCGTAGTCGTGCAGCATGCCGATTGCCTGCCAGTGGTCGGCGTCTTCGCCGAAATGTGCCGCCATGGCGCCCATGGCGTAGCAGACGTTCTTTTCGTGCAGCAGCAGCGACGCTTCCGTCACCATCTGCGCGTTCAGTTCGATGGCTCGTTGCAGTGTCAGCATGGTATAGTTCCTCCTTCTTATTTCAGCACCTTGCGGATCACTTGTTCCGGCGTGTCCGGAAACAGCGACTGCAGGTGGGTATACAGCTTTTGATAGGATGCTGCCGGTTCGCACTGATAGACCCGGTCCGTAAACGCGGCGCCGAACAGCTTTTCCGGTGTGGAATATTCCGCAATTCCCCAGCCGTAGGGCTTGCCGGTTTTGTCCATCGCATAGACGAAATCGCTGATCAGCACGTAGCCCTGCGCCTGCAGCCGGGTGCAAAGCGTGTCGAAGCCCTTTTTGCCGCCCTTGCGGTAGTTGCCGAGCGCCTTGAGCAGCTTCGTCGGGACCGGGGCGTTCCGATCGATCAGATCAAACAGATCCTTGTCGCGAAAGGAGGTCAGACCTTCGTCAAACCGGGCGTCGAAATCGTAGCCGTCGCGGCGGTAGTTGGCAAAATCCGGGAACCACTTTTGGCTGATGAACACCGCCTTGTTCTCGAAGAATTTGCCATAGGCGCAGCCGCTCTCGCGAATGACCGGACCTTTCCATTCCCAGACCGGCCACGCGTCGCTTGCGTGGGAATACCAGAGCGCCGGCGAAACGTGCTCCTCCAGCGAGAAGCCCGGGATGGACCCGGCAAAGAACGGCAGAAAGCCGAAGGTTTCAATCGCGTCCAGCAGGTCCTGCTTGCTGCGGACGGTAAAGTCATAGTTGTTCATAAAGACACCGCCTTTCGTTTGAAACGGGTGGGTTCCGCGCGGTCAGGTCTGCGGCAGGCACAGCTTTCCGTTGCGCACGCAAAGCTCGAACGACGCGCTGACCGCGTCCGACGAGGTGCCGAGCATCAGCGTGTGGTCGCCGTCGTGCAGCCCGAAGCGCAGCGCACGGTCGTAGTAGCAAAACGCCTGTGCGTCGAGATCCAGCCGGACCGTCTTGGTTTCGCCCGGCAAAAGCGTGACCCGGGTATAGGCTTTGAGTTCCTTCAGCGGACGCACCACGTCGCAGCCGTGGGAGCTGAGATAGAGCTGCAAAACCTCGGTGCCGGCGCAATGACCGGTGTTGGTCAGGCGGCATGTGACCGCCGCGCCGGTATCCGTCAGCAACACGTTTGCGTCTGTGACGGCAAACGTCGTATAGCTCAGACCGAAGCCGAACGGGAACAGCGGCTTGCCGTCGTCGTCGCAGTAGGCATAGCCGCGCCCCGAGGGCTTGACCGCGTAAAACAGCGGCAGCTGTCCGACGCTTTTCGGTATGCAGATCGGCAGCTTGCCGGACGGGTTTGTGACCCCGAACAGGATTTCGGCAAGCGCCTTTGCGCCCTGTTCGCCCGGGTACCACGCTTCAATCACGGCAGGCACGCGGTCGATCCACGCGGTCATGTCGATCGGCGCGCCGTTGAGCAGCACAACGATGAGATTGGGGTTCTTTGCCTGCAGACGCAGAATGGACTGCTCCTGGTTTTCCGTAATCGTCTGCGCGGCGCTGTCGACAATCAGCCCCGCGTCGTTGTCGTGTTCCTTGTGGGCGGCAATATCCGGCAGGCGCAGACGGCTGCGGTCGCTGCCCTCGCCCTCCAGAATCGACGTGAAAAACAAATTGAGGTCGCACGTCGGCGCCACGGCGTCGATCTCGTCGGCAGATGCGCGGATGATTTCGGTTTCATCGCCGCAAAACGCCTGCAGCGTCTGCAGACAGGTGGGCGCGTCATCGCCCTGCCACGGGATGCCGTAGGGTCCGGCATAGTTGGAGCCGATCGGAATCAGATCCGCGCTCTGCCCGAACACGCCGATGCGGCGCAGCTTCTGCTTTTGCAGCGGCAGGATGCCGTCGTTTTTGAGCAGGACGATGCTCTCTCTTGCCGCTTCCAGCGCCAACGCACGGTGGGCTTCACAGCGCACCAGGTTGTCCGCGGCGTCCGCGTCGCAGAAGGGCGCGTCGAACAGCCCGAGCCGGAATTTTGCCGTCAGCACGCGCAGCACGTTGCAGTCGAGGTCCTCTTCGGTGAGCAGACCGGATTCGATCGCCTGCCGGATCGTTTCGGTGTTGTCATAGGGCAAGATCACGTCGAGCCCTGCTTTGAGCGCCATTGCTGCCGCGTGGGCGTTGTCGCTGGCGATCCGGTGGGCGGAATGGAGCCCTTCCACGCCCCAGTAGTCGGACACGACGAATCCGTCAAAGCCCCATTCGTCGCGCAGAATCTTTGTCAGCAGCGTTTCGTTCGCGCTGCAGGGCACGCCGTTCCAGGCGTTGTATGCCGCCATCACCGATTGTGCGCCGGCGTCAAAGCAGGCTTTAAAGGGCGGCAGAATCGTTTCGCGCAGCGTGCGTTCGTCGGTTTCGGCGTAGTTGGAATCCCGTCCGCCGGCGGCATAGTTATCGGCAAAATGCTTCGGCGTGGCGATTACGCCGTTTTGCTGCAGTCCGCGGCACATCGCCGCGCCCATATCGGACACAAGGCGAACGTCTTCACCGTAGGTTTCCACGGTTCGCCCCCAGCGGCAGTCGCGCACCAGATTGACCACCGGCGAAAACACCTGCCTGACACCGACGGCGGCGCACTCCTTGCCGATCGCGTCCGCCACACGTTCCACCAGTGACGGATCAAAGGAGGACGCAAGGGCGATGGGCTGCGGAAAATTGGTTGCCATGCCCCACTGTGCGCCGTGCAGCGCTTCGCCGTTTTCAATCGGCGGAATCCGGTGCGGCTGTGCGTCGATGCTGATGCGCACGTCTTCGTTGATCTGCGCGGTGACTTCGCCGGGGGTTGCCGGCGCCGGACGCTGATAGTGCATGAAATGTCCCGGGTTTCGGTAGGATCCGAGCAACGGATTGCGACGGTTCCGGTAGGTTTCGTCAACTTCAAAGAGCATGCCGGACGTAACCTGACCGATCTTTTCGTCCAGTGTCAGTTGGGCGAGCAGCGCTTCTGCGCGCTGTTTCGGTGTTTGCTGCATAGAATCAGATCCTCTCCGAAGGAAAATTGTATATCTTTATTATAAAGCGCGGCACAGGAAAAGTAAAGTGTTTTTCTGCCGCTTCTGACTTGACAACGCGCGTGCCGGCGGCTACAATAGCAGAAAACAAAAGGAAAGAGGGGCTGCGCTCTGAACGGGACAGGAATCTATATCGGCTGCCATCTGTCGGTCTCAAACGGCTTTGCCGCGATGGGACAGACCATGGTGTCGTTCGGCGGCAGCACGTTTGCCTATTTCACCCGCAATCCGCGCGGCGGCAAAACAAAGGCGCTGGACCCCGCCGACGCCGAATCGCTCAACACGCTGCTGCAAAAAGAAGGCTTTGGTCCCACGGTGGCGCACGGGAGCTATACGATGAATCTGTGCGCCGCAAACGAAGGGACGCGGCAAAACGCGCTGGATATGCTGGAGAAGGATCTGCGGCGCATGGCGTATTTTCCGGGCAGCCTTTATAATTTTCACCCCGGCTCCCACACCGGGCAGGGCACGGAAACGGGCATTCAGTTGATCGCGGACGCGCTGAACGCCGTGCTTACGCCGGACACAAACACCACGGTGCTGCTGGAAACCATGGCGGGTAAAGGCTCGGAGGTCGGCGGCAGCTTTGAAGAGCTGCGGGAGATCATGGACCGCGTGGAGCAAAAGGAAAAGCTCGGCGTTTGTTTTGACACCTGCCACGTCTGGGACGCGGGGTACGATCTCGTGAACGACCTGGACGGCGTTTTGACACAATTTGACCGCGTGATCGGATTGGACCGCCTTTATGCCGTGCATTTCAACGACAGCAAGAACGGCTGCGGTTCCCATAAGGACCGCCACGAAAAGCTCGGCTGCGGGTTTCTCGGCATGGACGCCATGCGCCGCATTGCGCTGCACCCGGCACTGCAGGGACGACCGTTCATTCTGGAAACGCCGAACGATGCGGACGGCTACAAACAGGAGATTCACACCGTGCTTTCGTGGCTCGGTAAAGAATGATGTAACAGGAAGAAAACGCCCTGCGGCTGCAGAGCGTTTTTTCATTTTTTATACGAATCTCAAATGAACCTGACGATATGCTTTGGCAGAAAACTCTGCATAGCGTCGTTGTCGTCCTTGCAGGGCGCCAGTCTTGCGGCGTCTTCTGCCTCGCTATGCGAAATATACCGCTCAAATCTTTTTCGCCCTGTTTATCTGAAATTCGTATCAATCGACCGTAATCGTTTTATACTGGGTATCGTTGTTCCAGAACAGCTCCACCGTGACGGGTCTGTCGGACGTGATGGTAACCTGCGGTTCATCGTGGATGCCGGTTCTTTCCTCACACAGCAGCGTGAGCGTGGCGTCTTTGCCGAAGGGGTAGCGCTTCACACCGTGGCGCTCGGTCAGATTGATGTGCCAGCGGATGACGTTTTGTTCGGCGTCGGGCTTGATGCCGAAGACAAATTCAAACAGCACCGAGATCGGCGCAAGCCCCGTCCAGCCCACAAAGTCTTCGCGCGCCGGATCGCCTTCGTGCGGCTTGCCTTGTTCGTTCGGGCAGGGCGCGTAGTTTTCAAATACCGTGCCGGTGTCGTTGAAGACCGACACCACATAGTCGAGATATTTCCGCGCGATCTTGTGCGACAGCGCAAAGCGACCGTATTTGTCGAGCCCGCACAGCACCATGTAATTCGTGGGCGCCCACACGCCGCCGTTCCAGTAGTCGCCGTTCGGGTCAAACTGCGGATGGTCGGCAGACAGCGCCGGTACCGGGCAGGGCGTTGCAAACTCATTTTCGTTTTCCAGGTGGGCGATGAAGCAGTCGGCGCGGTCCTGCGGCACGATGTCTGCCAGCAGCGCCCAGTAGGCACCGATATGCTTGACGTAGTTCCAGCGGTCGTTTTTCCAAAGATCATAGTAAAACGCCGTTTCGTCGTCCCAAAGCAGGTCGTTGACCACATGCATCAGATGGTCGCGTTCGGCGTGCAGATCTTTGACGTCCTCTTCGCGCCCGAGCACGGCGGCCATGTCGATCAGAATTTTGCAGGTCAGAAGCTCCTGCATGCACGCGTCGTTCCAGACCATGTGTCCGTGGGAAAACGCGAAGTGATAGCCTTTCTGCAGGCGCGGCAGATTGTCCATGCCGCAGCCCCAGCCGCTCGACCAGTAGGTGCCGTCGCGCCAGGTGTGGTTGTCGCGCATCCACGCGTGATACGCCATCAGGCAGGGGAAAACCTTCGCCAGCCGGTCCTTGTCGCCGAAGTTTTTATAGTATTCCCATTCGCACCACGGCATAACCTCCGGACCGGTGGCGGCGGGGTCAAAGCGTGTGAAGTGATCGCGCCCGGTGCGTTCCTCAATCTCGCGGCAGACGTAGCCGTCGGGATACTGGTGGGAATAAAAGTTGTTGAGCGTGCCCTGAAAATCAAACGAGCGCGCGCCGTATTTACCGAACATCAGGATAAACGACGAATCCCACATAAAGATGCAGCCGTTGAACGCGGTGTCGATAAAGTTCGACACATACCCCGTGCCCGGTGTCGGTTTGCAAAGGTTGCCGAACGCGAGCTTCCACGCCTTGTCGTAGCAGCGCAGGGCGTCGGCATGACCGTCCCACACGGGCAGCGGCAGATTGTCTTTTTCGGCTTCATAGGTTGGCAGCGGTTTGTCTTCCGGCTGCATGGTTTTGAAGACGTTTTCTTTCATGAACCGGTTTTCGATGATTGTGAGTTCGCTGTAAAAGCTGTTCTCCATTTGCGGCACCTTCCTTTGTGCGGTGTTTTTCTCATTATAACTTCCAAAGAGGAAAAATGCAAGCAAAACCGACGGCAAAAAAACGCGCGCGCATCCGCTGTTACACCGACGAAAGGTGTAGATTTTTGTCTATTTTGTCTCATTGCATCCAAAATGCGCCCGGATTTCCTTGCTTTTTTCGGCACAGTGCACATTGTATTTTACACAAAACAGTGGTAGAATAACAAAAATCGGAAAAACAAGAAAGGATTTTACATTATGAAAAAGATCATTTCCAAGCGCGAATACGACACCGAAGCATCCACCCTCATCGAAAAGCGCACCAGCGGCGTGTTCGGCGACCCGGCAGGCTACGAAGAGACGCTCTATCAGACCGAAAAGGGCTACTACTTCCTGTACGTCAACGGCGGCGCAGAGAGCAAATACAAAAAGGAAGACATCAAGTGTCTGTCCGCCGCGAAAGCGAACGCGTGGCTCGAAAACAAATAAGTGCTGCGTTTTCCCGGCAACCCCGACCGTCCTTTGCGGCGGTCCTTTTCTTTTTTGCTTGCATCTTTGCGCTGTATGCGCTACAATAAAAAAGCAAAATTTTTCGCACTTTTTGAAAAATCACCCTGCGTCAGGGGTTGCTCATGACGCTGCGTCACATGCTAAACTTGACGCAAAGGAGGTGGAAAGCTATGTCCAACTACACAACGGGAGAACTCGCAAAGCTTTGCGGCGTCACGGTGCGCACCGTTCAGTATTACGACACGCGCGGCGTGCTGACGCCTTCGGCACTTTCGGAGGGCGGACGGCGGCTATACAGCGAAGAAGATCTGCGGCGCATGCGCGTGATCTGCTTTCTTCGGGAGCTGGGACTGCCGGTTGACACGGTCAAGCAGATTATGGCGGAGGAAAACGCCGGGACGGTGGTCGATCTGCTGCTGGAGCAGCAGGCGGCGGCGCTCAAAGAAGAGATCGGCAGCCAGCGTGAAAAGCTCGAAAAGCTGGAAACGCTGCGGCGCGAGCTGAAAAGCGCGGGCGAAATCCCGGTGGAATCCATCGGCGATATAGCTTATACCATGCAAAACAAGAACAATCTGAAGAAGGTCCGTCTGACGATGATCCTCAGCGCGATTCCGGTTTCTTTGCTCGAAATTGCCGGCATTCTGCTTTGGGCGCTCAAAGGCGTCTGGTGGGTGTTTGCGCTCTACGTCGTGGTTGCGATTCCGTGGGGAATTGTGATCTCGCGCTACTATTATAAGCGCGTCGCCTATCTCTGCCCGGAATGCCACACGGTGTTCAAGCCCTCGTTCAAAGAAATGTTCTGGGCGCGGCACACGCCGAAAACGCGAAAGCTGACCTGCACCCACTGCGGTCACAAGGGCTTTTGTGTGGAGGTTGCGGCAGAAGACAGTCCGCAAGACGGCAAATAAGCAGCACATCTGAATCGAAGGGGCGGTCATTGACCGCCCGTTTTCTTCTTTTTGCCCTTGCAAACAGGCGGTAAATGCGGTACAATACCATACAGAATTTTCAAAAGGAAGGAGCGATCGTTATGGCTTTGAAAGCGCCGCGCGATTTCGGCAAGGGTCCCGTGTGGAAAAATATCCTTGCGCAGGCGCTGCCGCTGACGGTCGCGCAGGCGGTGCTGCTGCTGTATAACGTGGTGGACCGCATCTATATCGGTCATATGGGCGAAGACGGTGCGCTGGCGCTCACCGGGCTCGGGCTGACCTTCCCGGTGGTCACCATCGTGATGGCGTTTGCGGCGCTGTTCGGGATGGGCGGCGTGCCGCTGTTTTCGATTGCGCGCGGTGAGGGCGACGACAAAAAAGCCGGACGGATCCTCGGCAACGCCTGCTTTGCGCTGCTGTGCAGTGCGGCGGCGGTTACGGTTTTATGTCTCGTTTTCTGCCGTCCGCTGCTGTTCGCCTTCGGCGCCACCCGGGCGTCCTATGCCTTTGCCGGACCGTATCTGCAGTTCTATCTGTGCGGCGCGGTATTCTCCATGCTCGCCACGGGGCTGAACGGTTATATCAACGCGCAGGGCTTTCCGGCGGTCGGGATGCTGTCGGTCATCATCGGCGCGGTGTGCAACATTGCGCTCGACCCGGTGTGCATTTTCGCGCTGCATCTCGGTGTGCGCGGCGCGGCGCTGGCAACGGTGGTCAGCCAGGCGGTCTCCGCGGCGTGGGTACTGCGGTTCCTGTGTTCCCGGCGTCCGCCGGTGCGCCTGACCGGAAAGGATATGACCCCCGACGGTCGGATCCTCAAGGACATTGCGAAGCTCGGCACGTCCAACTTTATCATGCAGGGCACGGCGTGTCTGGTGCAGGTGGCGTGCAACACCACGCTGCAGCGCTTCGGCGGCGATCTATACGTCGGTGTGATGACGGTGCTCTCGTCCGTGCGCGAGGTGTTCACGCTCGCTGTCACGGGGATGGTCAGCGGCGCGCTGCCGGTCATCAGCTACAACTACGGCGCCAAACAGTTTGACCGTGTGAAGCAGGGCATCCGCTTCAACACGCTCGCCGGCGCGGCGTATACGCTGTTCGCGTGGCTGCTGGTGGTCCTGTTCCCGCACGTTTGGGTGTCGGTCTTCACCGACGACCCCGCCATGATCGACACGGGCAGCGCGATGCTGCGCATCTACTTTTTCGGCTTCGTGTTCATGGCGCTGCAGTTCGCCGGGCAAAGCACGTTTCAGGCGCTCGGCGACGCAAAACGGGCGATCTTCTTTTCGCTTTTGCGCAAGGCGGTCATCGTGGTACCGCTCACGCTGCTGCTGCCGCTGACGGCGCTCGGTGTCAAGGGCGTGTTCTGGGCGGAGCCGATCTCCAACTTCCTCGGCGGCACGGCGTGCTTTGTGACGATGTATCTGACGCGGTACCGGAAGCTGGGGGAAGAAGAAGGCAAGAAACAAGAAAGCAAGATACAGGAAAGCAAGAAGATAGAACGGAGGAACCCATAATGTTGGAAACAGGTATCAAAGGCAAACAAACCATCACCGTCAGCCATGAACAGACCGCCGCCTTTTACGGCAGCGGCGCGCTCGAGGTGTTCGCCACCCCGGCGATGATCGCGCTGCTCGAAGAGACCGCGTGGAAAAGCGTGCAGCCCTATCTTGACGCAGGGCTTGGCACCGTCGGCACACGCGTGGACGTGCGGCATCTGGCCGCCACGCCGCTGGGGATGCAGGTGACGTGCGAGAGCGAGCTGATCGCGGTAGAGGGCAGAAAACTCACGTTCCGCGTGCGCGTTTTCGACGACGCGGAACAGATCGGCGAGGGCACCCACGAGCGTTTCATCGTGGATGACCGGCGCTTCCTGGACAAGGCCGCCCGCAAAAAAGAGAGTAAATAATTTTTATGAACAGGGAGGATCATATGAACGATAACAAGA
>JAEEGL013264689.1_pt1 | contig 22416 bp, 23 predicted proteins | sample 9134231 | NCBI WGS metagenome assembly JAEEGL01 (sample SAMN16246548, study PRJNA631951) | gut metagenome | biome: gut microbiome; feature: rumen; material: fiber-attached | host: Bos | place: Iran: Karaj | collected 2018-10
CCTCACGGTGTGCAGAGAGCAGGATATACCTGCCCTTCTCCAGACCGAGAGGCGCGAGAACAGCTGACGCCTTGATTGGATCAAGATTCTCTGTCAGCACCTCCGCCATCGGGGAGCCGGTCACATAGGTGCGCTCCTTCGGCAGACCGCAGTCTGCAAGATAGCGGCGTGCATGCTCGGAATATGCGAGGTTCACATCACTGATAATGTCGACGATACGACGGTTGGTTTCTTCCGGAAGGCACTCGTCCTTGCAGCGGTTTCCGGCCTCCATGTGAAAGATCGGGATATGCAGACGCTTTGCACCGATCACGGAGAGGCACGAGTTTGTATCACCGAGAACAAGGACAGCATCCGGGTTCAGCTCAACCATTGCCTTATAAGATGCAGCAATGATATTGCCCATCGTTTCACCGAGATCATTACCAACCGCATCGAGATATAATTCAGGATTGTCTAATCCTAAGTCTTTAAAGAACACACCATTCAGATTGTAGTCGTAGTTCTGGCCTGTGTGAACGAGAATCGTATCGAAGTATTTGCGACATTTCTTAATGACCGCTGCAAGACGGATAATCTCAGGGCGTGTGCCGACGATGATCATCAGCTTGATTCTTCCGTTTTCTTTCCACTGTGCCATTACTTATCGCCTCTCATCTCTGCAAGTCTTTCCTGTATGTAAGCAAGTGATGCGATCTTTGCCTTTGTTTCTTCGACAGTCAGCAACTGTGTGTTGTTAGAATTAAATTCAGTCAATTCAACTCGCTTGCTATCGCCTTCGCTGAAATACTTATCGTAGTTAAGACCACGATTGTCAGCAGGTACACGATAGAAATCTCCCATGTCAATTGCCTTCGCACACTCTTCATTTGTAAGCAGCGTTTCATACATCTTCTCGCCATGACGAATGCCGATGACCTTAATGTCTTCCTTCTTGCCGCCAAACAGTTCACAAACTGCCTCGGCCTGTGTCTGGATCGTGCAGGCAGGAGCTTTCTGAATAAGGAGATCACCGTTTTCACCATACTCAAAAGCAAAGAGAACAAGGTCAACAGCTTCTTCAAGCGACATAATAAAACGAGTCATGGTTGGTTCAGTAAGAGTAATGGGCTGTCCATTCTGAATCTGATCGATCCAGAGCGGAATGACAGAACCGCGGCTGCACATGACATTTCCGTAGCGCGTACAGCAGATCTTTGTCTTTCCGGACGTTCTTGACTTTGCAATCGCCACTTTCTCTTCAAGGGCCTTCGAGATACCCATTGCATTGATCGGGTAGGCAGCTTTATCTGTTGAGAGACAGATAACGCTCTTAACACCTGCTTCAATAGCAGCTGTGAGAACATTATCGGTACCAATCACATTGGTACGAACCGCCTCCATAGGGAAGAACTCGCAGGACGGAACCTGCTTGAGAGCAGCGGCGTGGAAGATGTAATCGACACCGTGCATCGCTCCACGAACCGACTCCAGACTGCGGACATCGCCAATATAAAATTTGATCTTTTCCGCAACTTCAGGCATTGTTGCCTGGAAGTGGTGACGCATGTCATCCTGTTTCTTTTCATCGCGTGAAAAGATGCGGATTTCACCGATGTCTGTTTTCAGGAAGCGATTGAGAACCGCATTACCGAAGCTACCGGTACCGCCAGTGATCATAAGGGTTGCATCCTTAAATAAAGACATAATTCTTCTCCTCTACATTCGCTTGCTTAATGCTTAATTTCTAACAAGATTTTCTAATAAGCAACTTGATTTTAGATAAAGCACCACCTAAACCAATCCGCGAAAGAATTAAAGACACTCTTGTTTTTATTGGAATTGGCAGCAAATGATCAACCACTTCATCAAAATCTTCGTCACTAATCCTCTTCAGAAAGGCACACCTATTTGCACTTCTCGAAGATGAGAATTCGAGAGATTTGTTGAACGCTTTTATAGAATCTACATTGACGACAACTGATTTCATATAGTTCTTTATATCATCAATGAGTCTTTGGCCCTTCGTTGAATGAATAAGTACAATTGATGTTCCTTTGTCATCATCCATTTCTTTCAATAGATACTGTATTCCCCAAAAATCTGCAAGTGTTATATCTGCTGGTCTATTAACACCTTTGAATTGGCAATTATAACAACTAGGTCTTAAACACACATTAGCTAAAAAGGCCCTCATATATGTATCCTTTAACATGTTCTGATTATAAACATTTCCATTCTCAAATAAAATAGATATCATATATGACTTCCAACCGTGTTTCTTATTACGAAAACTCACTTTTTGAGTTTTGGAATTGGCTTGCTTTTCTTTCGCATTAAGATATTTTCTCCATACTAATGGTGATGGAACCCCATGACATATTATATCCTGAGTGTAAAGATTGGAATATTGACTATTAAGGAATGAGTATAAACCACTTATTTGACATGGTGTTCCAGTAAATAGGACTTTCCTGCCACTATCTAGGTATGATTTTGCTTGTTTATAAGAATCACCAATTTCTGATTGAACATATTTAGAACCGCGCAGTTTATCAAGATCAGTTATATCATCAACACAGATATGAATAACTCTTCCGAAGTCATCTGAAAAAGCAGCGCCAAATACAACACCTCCACTACTGATAATTGACTCCGCTAAAAGTGTGAAAACACCACCAGATGAACTTCTTAATCTAATCTCTTCGTTTTGATTAACCGCAGCTATCGCTGATGTTTTAGTGTTAATATTGAATGATGGTTTTAGATTTGGACAGTTTTTTTCACACAACCCACAATCAATACAATGTGTCTGGTCGACCTTCGGATACAAAAAGCCCTCATCATCAGGAATCATGTGAATGCAACTTAAAGGGCACGAATTACAACAGGCATAACAACCGGAACACGATTCTTTGTTTTTTATACTAATCATTTTTGGCACTCCAATAATCATCATGATCATTAGCATTTTCCGTAACAACATGCAACAAATAAAGAGCGGATATTAAGTATATTGACACCTAGAATCTGTTTTTTTGAATGAATAATTTCCTAATCGGATCTTTCAACAAACTTTTTTCAAAATCATTCATTCCAAAAAGCCACATAGAAACGCCGTAAACAATTGTATACAAGGAAACGCACACAACAAATATACCGAAAGAATTAATATTAACAAAACGGGAGATTAAAACACCTATGCAGAAAGGAATAACTAAACCGACAGACAATCGAATAATATTTTTCCAAAAAGAAAGAATATCAATATTGCAGTGAGTCTGATAATAAATGTTCATCACTATTCCATTAGCTATAATGAGAGAAATTGCAGTACCCACAGCACTGCCAATTGCTCCATATTTCTGACAAAGCACAATTGATAATCCAACATTTAGCGTCGCCATTACAGCATAGGCAATTGCTCGAAACTGATGCTTGTTTTCCGCACGTTGAATCTCTATACCAAGGTTTTGAATCAAGGCAATTGAAGCAGGAATCATAAGCAACAATGCAACATAAAAAGAACAATCATAACCTGCTCCTGTCCAAATATTAGTTATAAAGTATCTTCCAAAGAATAACACTCCTGTAGCAAACAAGCCAAGAATTAGAAATTGTATTCTGCCCACTTTTATAAACAAATCAGTCAACTCTTTCCGCTGCAGGGCCACACAGTTTTTAGTCGAGTTAACAATCTTATGAATTCTTGGGGTAAAAACGCCTGAAACTGAAGTTGAAAGAATCATATAACATTGGAAAAGTGTATATCCGACAGAATACAATGCAACCTCAGATGTACCTTTGTATCTTCCAAGAAGCAATTTATCAACGTTCCAATTAATCTGATCTATAACTGAATTTATAGCAATAAAGAATGTATATATAAATAGCCCTTTAAATACCTCCATCTTAAAATCATGAAATACGAACTTTTCGCGCATGACAAAAAGCACATAGTAAACATAAATAATATCAACTAGCAGTGAAACAAAAACCGTTACTAAAACCATTGCAATAGAACGATATCCCATTAACAATAGAGGGAGTGTAACCAAAGGACAGAAAACAGTTTTAATCATAGCTAGCATCTTTAAAACAATAAACCTTTCATGTGCAGATATAATGTTCTGAAATACACTCATGGGGAATGATACCGCAAGATTTACAGTGAGCAGGAGTGTCATAATCCTTGCTTTCTTATATTCTTGCATTGTTAATCCTTCATCAAAAACTAAAGAAAGGTGAAATGCAATAAAAAGGCCGCAAAACAGGCCAATTAATCCGATTAATAGAAAGATGGATATGAAAAGTCCATTTAGCTTGTAGATTTCAGTTGTTTCATTTCGTTTTTTATATAGTGAATAATATCGAATATAGCCACTATTAAAGCCTAAGCTCAATATTGAAAGCATTGAAATAGCAGATGCAACAGTGCTATAAAGGCCATATTCGTTTTTTCCTAACAAGCGGATCATTACAGGTGTATAAACAAGCTGAATTATCACATTCAAAACCATTTGAATATATGATAACAAAGAGCCCACTTTTAATTGATTCTTAATTCTAATCAACTCCTATTGAATCAAGCAAGAATTGCATAGACCGCGTCTTTTCATTTAAATAAATATCAAGCGACTTTTCATTATTAAGTTCTTTTGTATTTTGAAGAAAGCAATAATCCTCATGATCTCCAATAAAGTGTTCATTAAGACCAAACAATTCAAGCAATGAAATAATACGATTAGTCATAGAGTCTTTAGAACTGCGTTTAAACACATAGAAATTTGTTTTTAAAATAATTGAGAAGACCGAAGCGTGAAAACTATCTGTAAACACGCATTCCGCGCGATCTATGAGGTAAATCAATTGTGCCGGTGAAACATTATATAACATCATGTCACCATACTTTGAATCGCATATACGATAATAACCTAATAGATGCGGTAGATTAACCAGTAACAGTCCATTTTCTTTAGCAAAACGCTTTGCGTATTTTCTTGATAATTTACTAGTTCCTAAAAAATAAGTCAGCACATATTTTCCTTTTATAGGATATTCTTTTGATATTTCTCTCCAATCATGCGCGTCCAAAAGTAAAGTAGGATCTAATGCCCATTCAACAGAAGGAACTCCATTAGCTTTGAGCAATTCAACACTGTCCTTTTCTCTAACGGATATTGTATGAAAACAATTAAGTGCACACTTCAAACGCGTAATTGTAGCATGATCCAAATTTGTAGAAGCTATACTCGCTGCATAGGATATTCTTTTCTTATTCTCAGCCACAAACTCCAACAAAAAACCAGGGCAAAGAACGCTCGGATGCCACACTTGATCACTTCCTGTGATAAAAGCATCATACTGATTGTTTAGTTCGTGCAATTCCGAATCAATAAACACTTTCTTTGAATGGGGGATCATTTCCTCATTAAACTTCAGAATAGCTGTATTTCTTTGCATTATCTGTTTTCGAATCATGCAAGTTTGAGGGAAAGTCAGAAACCTATACGCACGGCGAACAAGTGCGGACATCATCCCTTTTTTTAAAACTTTTTTTTTATAAATTCGACGATAGCACACTTGTTCGGCTTCATAGCCCATATCTTTTAAGACCTTACAAAGAGCATATGCTTGAAGATTTCCTCCATAATTAGTGCTATGATAGTAATGCGAAAAGATACCTATTTTCAAACTTTTCTCCTTTCATAATTCATTTCGTTTTTTTGCTAGTCTAACACACTATAATAGACACTTTCTCGATACATATATATATCGTCCTTGTTGAATATTGTTACATATGGATAGTTAAGTATATTCACCTGACTATAATACTTTCCTTGAGATATATAGGAAGAGATGTTTTTGATTGTCAAAAGCACAGCAAGCATTATAAATGCCGATACAAAGACCTCACGGTATTTTCCACTCCGATTTGCATAATAAGAAATTAACGGAAGTTCCAAACATTTAAAAAGCACAAATACTCTTGAAGAAGAAAGTGGATTACCCATCAAAACAATATATAGCAGAAACCCGCCAAAATATATATTGAACAGTAAATCGTACTTTTTTTCACCATTTTCCTCATAACAATGCTTTCGAAGTGCATTTATTAAAGCGACAGAAATCGTTCTTTCAGTGGCTGCAACAATTGAAACTGAAGAAACTGCGGTATATTCAGCTATTGCGTTTCCCCAAAAGGGTATTTGTTCCAGCAAAGAACGTACTGCTGATAATTGTAACACTAGGAATATAAAACATGCGATAATAATACAAATGGCCTTCTTCCTCGCGTTTATTCTCATAAAAAAGGGCGCAAGTAAGAAAACGACAGCTACAATATGAAACAATGAAACGAACAGAATACTTATAACGAACTTAACGTATTTTCCTTTCAACAGTAAATCCAGGGAAACGCCCATAATAAACGCAATCACTATACCCTCTCTGAGTGCAGAAAAAAAATAAGTTAAGTATATGGTAGGGTAGAACAGCAGCAACGACAATATTTTGTTTTCGCAATGCTTCTTAATGAAAAGATCAAGCATCATCATCTCAAATGTAGCTATGCAGAACAACAGGAAAGAATAGTTACTATGGAATGCCCAGCACAGAAATCTAAACCCTATTTCCGAATGAAGGTTTAACGGATTATATAACGCATCGGACAATGTGCTGATTTTGTTGAAAATGTAACAATAACCAAAAAAATCTGTTCCTTGACCCCATCGAAAAGCCAAAAATGCCCACAGCACAGTGATAAGGACTTTATACAATCTATCGCTATTCTTATTCTTTTCCTTATAAAAGCAATTACTGAACAACAGTCCACCAAGCACTGCAATATACATACGCTTTCGATCACCACTTCATTCCATAATATATTTTGTCAATATACTCTTGATATTGTTTGTTCTTATCAAATTTTAATGCTTCCTCTTCAACATTATCCCATTTTGAAGCAAGAACTTTCTCTATGCCCTGTTTGATACTTTCAATTGAAATATCATCAAGAATTATCCCGCTTTTTTCATTAACAACTTCAGGGACAGCTGTATAATTAGAAACGACAACTGGTGTTCCACATGCAATGGCTTCAACTGTGGTGAGCCCCATAGTTTCTTGCTTGCTGGGGTTAACAAATACATCAGCAGCAGAATAAAGTTGGGATAATTCTAAAGTGGAATTCGTCTTTATTATGCCAAGGATTTGATGCGGAATGGTTCTCATTTGTTTTTTTGATAACCCAACTAATACTACTTGGTATGAAGAATCCAGCATTCGAGACAAGTCACAAAACTTTCCCAGGCCTTTACTCTCTCCCCATGCGCTGGCAACTCCAAGTATAATCTTTTTGTTTTCTAAATTATACATTTGACGAACATTACTCTTAATTGGTCTAAATACAGATAAATCTATTCCGTTATATATCGGAACAATCTGATAAATATTCAGAAATGACTGTGCAACAATACTCGCTAACCAATTGGATGGCGTAACTAGTTTCATGTTCTTTATGCTGGTAAACAATTCCTTTTTCTTGAGCCAATTCTGAGAAGCAGCATCCAAAACGTAACTAGTCGGATAGCTCTTTTTTTGTGGACACGCGAAACAACCTGTTTTCCATTTTTCGCACCCAGCGTTAGAAAAATAAGCACAATGGCCAGTAAATGCCCAGCAATCATGCAGAGTCCAAATGACAGGCTTGTTGCTCTTCGCCAAGTAATCGAAGAGTAATTCTACATTGATATAGTATCCATGAAGATTATGCAAATGAATTATATCCGGGTCATAATTGCTAACCCATTTTAAAAAATTTCTAGTAGAATTAGATGAACCAAAACCAGAGTTATCCAAAATACGTGATATACCAGCGTGAATATAATGATCAGGGTCATTTCCGATTTTCACAGCATATTTTAGATACTTTTCCGGAACTGCTTCTCGACCATATGCAATTTTCACATCATGACCTTGATTGGTAAGGATATCCGCTAAATCAGTACATATTCTACCTGTACTTCGTATACCACATACCGAATTAATCATCAATATCTTCATTTGGCACCCTCTATAGTATCCATTATAATGTTATATCCTATTTCGGCAGAATAATTATAAACTAAGTATTGTTCAATTATACTTGCAGGAATAGGTGAAGTGTACGACACTATTGTATTGATTAATCGTTGAAATGCTTTAGGAGCATTACTCTCACACCACCATCCAAATCCGCCGTCAACGATTACCTTACCGATATCGGTGTTTGGATCGGTAACAGCTAACACAGGCAGCTTTGCCTGCATATAACTCAACAAACGACTTGGGAAGTTGGGAATAGTAAATCTGTGATCAAGAAAGATCATTCCAACATCACAAGACGCCACCATCGTATCATAGTCTTCTTTGGGCAGTCGCTTCATCAGTTTAAGGTTATTTTGAAGGTGTTTGCTCGCATATTCCTCAAGCAATCCATACTCTGTGCCGTCGCCTACAATCAAGAAAAATGCATCATCTATATCCCTGCATTGCTGCAGGCACTTAATCAAAAAAGGAATACCTTGCGGCTTTCCAAGATTTCCACCGTACACAAAAACCTTCTTACCAAGAGGAATACCATACTTTTCGCGAATAGCGTTTCTTGTTGCCTTATCGATGCTTTTATCAATCACTTCAATGCTATTCGGGCACACCTCAACCTTGCTAGGATTCACTTCCGAATTATGACGAATCACGTAATCAACATTCGCCTGTGACATGCAACCAATCTTATCCGAAATAGCATACAATCTCTTTTCTTGTCTTCTGAAGTGCTTGTAGAGCAGACCTTTCAAACCCGTAGTGCTCATCATGCCAATATCTACAGCGTTTTGAGGAAAGATATCTTTCAAAAGCAAATATGTCCTCGCATGATCCCTGTTCTTAACAAACCTTACAGCTGATACAAGGGTAATCGGCGGAGTAGTGTAAAGGACAAGATCAAACTTGATTCTCGAAAAATATTTCTTTATTGCCCGCTGAAAAGCGGGCTCAATCATCACAGTTGAAATGCCTTTTTCAATAATATTTGTCTTCTGTGTATTTCCAATTTGAAGCTTTAGAATTCTTGCATTTCTCTCTTTAACGATATGGGTCTTTACGCCCTTATGTTTCTCAACCGGAGAAATCACACAGACTTTATGCCCGTGTTTGACGAATTCCCTAAGAAGGTCTGTATAGATGTTGTGTTCCTCTAATGAATTAAAGTCCACTAGAGTCAAAAACAAGACATTCATCGTAATTCCTCCATATCGCTCAAATCGCCTAACAACATACCACTTTTCTTCGCTAAGACAGCGTTCTCTTATTGCAACGGCTTTTCTGATCCTTTAAACGCTTCCATCGTAGCCTGTCCTTCTTGGCTGATTCCCTCATGCTTTATTGTCGTTACAACAGTTTTCAGCAGAATGGACAGGTCTTTCTTAAATGTAATCTCCTTCACATAGCTAGTGTCATATGCAAATTTCTGTTCCCAGCTAATTGAGTTGCGACCGTTGGCCTGTGCAAGTCCGGTCAGACCAGGACGAACATCATGTCTGTGTCTCTGTTCTTCACTATATAACGGGAGATATTTAACCAGCAAAGGACGCGGACCGATTATCGCCATATCTCCTTTCACCAAATTGATCAGAGACGGCAACTCGTCAAGCGATGCCTGCCTGATGAATTTTCCCCACTTGTTGTTCAGCCGCTCCGCATCCGGTAAAAGCTCACCAGTCTTCGGATCACGTTCATTTGTCATTGTTCTAAATTTAATAAGCCTAAAGATTTTCTCATCTTTTCCAGGACGCTCCTGAGTGAAAAACGGGTTACCTTTCATTTCAAGCGCTCCGATTATTGTCAGCACAAGCAGTATCGGACTTAAAACAATCAACGCAGCTGTACTGAGAAAACAGTCAAGAGGCCTTTTTACAAACCGTTCGTATATTCCATAGGGTTTATGCCGAAGCTCTTTTCCATAGTTCTTCAGTTCTTCGATACGCTCTGCAATAAAGGCAATTCCGGCAGTTAATGCAGAAAATGCTGAAATAACAACAGCGATCACCGCAAGGCACTTGATGCTCTTTTTCACTTTTCTTCCGCTCCAATCGTGTTCATCTCGTAATCGAAACATACAAGCGTATGGTTATTATCAGATTGAAATCGTGTATTGCTTCCCCCTCGGGGGAAGCATTCAAACGTTTTATGTCCAATCAGAATTTTCTTAGAGTAGAAAGCACGCTGATTCCTTTTTTCACTTGATGACGTTTTCAACCTGAGATCACCGTGTTTCTTCGACCATCATGCCTCAATCATCCCATGAAAGCCATTTAATCTCTCAAATAAGGCTTGCTGAAAGATGGCATTGTAATACTTTTGAAGCAGGGATTCCTGCTTAATTCCTCTTTAATACGTTCTGTGTTTTTGTCTCAACGCATCGAATATAAACGCTCTCTGGAGCAGTTCAAAATTCGAATACGCTTCTTTCAATGTGAATTTTCATTATTCACTCTAGGAGGGATACGGCAATATGCCGATCTGCCGTATCCTCTCCTATCGCGAATGTTTGCCCGCCGGTCAGCCCATAAAGTCAAGGATGTCCTTCACGGTCTGGAAGGTCCTGATCGTTTCACCGGGCAGTTTCTTGCCAAACTCGTCGTCACAGAGGACGATCAGAGACAGCTTGCCCATGGAATCAAATTCCTCCAGGTCGGCAAGGACTGTGTCCTCGGTCAGGGTGCCTTCGTCGAGCTCCCAGGTTTCCTCCAGCAGAGCGATCTTCTCAGGGTTAGTCATAATTATTTCTCCTTTCGAATTGAATATCATCAACGGGACTTTCCCGCTAATGGCTTGACTTATACCGTTCAATCAACCGGAACGGTTCGGTATGACCAGGGTAAACCATGATATCCTGCGGAAGAGAATTAAGCCATGTTTCAGTAATGGTATTAAAGGCTTTTGTGCTCCCTCCAGGTAGTCTTGTAGCAGTTGGATAGTCTTTGAAAATCGTGTCTCCAGAAAAGAGATACTGATCATCAAGTAAAATGCAAATGCTGCCTTTTGAATGCCCCGGCGTTTCTTTGATAAACAATTTATGGTTCTGCCAAATGATAGTTTCTCCGTCTTTCAGTAAACGATCTGCTTTGCATGAATAGTCACACGAGACCGCTTCGCCGGTTCCAAAGGGAATGTATTGTTTCAGGAGTTCCATATACCGGGACATGTTTAATGTTGGATTCAGTAAACCCTCCTTTGCATTCTCACCACACGCAATCGGGAACCCATACTCCGTTTTCAGCTCGTTCACACAATAAATATGATCGTAATGTTCATGCGTTAAAAAAGCCAGATCAATAAGGAAACTGCCGCAACTGAAATCTCCGTATTTAAGTGGTGTGATTGGGTCTATCAGTATGACATGTTTATTCTCAATCAGCCAATATGTATTAATTGCAAAGAGCGAAGAGACTGTCTTCTCAATCGTCATGAGTTCACATACTCATCTTCATATCCGTCGTCATAAGTGTCATAGCTGATGCAAAGCGGAAGAATATCCGTATCCTTTATCTCGAAGGACACAACACCCCAGGAGAGACCAACGCCGTATCCGGCGGTCAAAAGCTTAATAGTATTTCCGCTATCTGCTTCTCCATACCTGTCGACTATTGTTAACGGATCAGATGCACCGCTGGTATTACCAAACCGATCCAGGCTGATTGGAACTTTCTCCATTGGCATTTTTACTTTCTTCGCGATTTGCTTCATGATCATCTTATTTGCCTGATGAAGAATTAGTGAATCATATTGGTCTATTCCAATACCCGTTTTTTCCATGAACTCATTCAACAGTGACGGAACTTCACTGATGGTAAAATTGAAGACAGCAATATCATCTCCTGGCACACTGCTTGGACCAAAGGGATGCTTCCAGGCACCGTAAGGAACAGATAAGGCTTTATGACCGTTTCCGTCACTCATCAGAGCCGAATGTAATATATCCTCGTTCCCCGTTTTTTCGATGACTATAGCTGAACTGGCATCACCAAAGAGAAGAGATGTATTAGATGATCTCTCAAAATCCTTTTCTCGTCGTCTCGCAAGACTATCGCCTACAAGAACAAGAGCTTTTCTCGCACTGCTCGTTTGTAGCAGGCTAGCTGCAATGGTTACTCCATACACGAATCCTGAACAACCCAGATTGATATCAAATGCCAGACAGGACTTGTTCAAGCCCAGTCTCTTATGCAAAACGCAAGCAGTAGAAGGGGTTCGATAATCGGGATTTTGTGTCACGTCGATTAAAATGCCGATTTCATCGAGTGAATATTTTCCTGCCGCTTCAAGTGCTTTGGCTGCTGTAAAGGCATAATCCGCTGCAGTTTGCTGAAATGATCCTTTATGAATCTTCACGATGCCCGTCTTCTTCATGAAGTTATCGATCATCTGAGGATCTTCTGTGGCTTTCAAAGATTCAATCTCAACAACGTTTTCAGGGACAGCAGCAGCAATTCCGGCAATACGAATGCCCTTAAACTCACTATAAATCATTTCTTGACGTCTCCCTTCTCTTAAGCTAAATATCCACCGTCAACCGGAATTTCAGAGCCCGTAATCCACTTGGAGTCATCGGAGAGCAGGAACTGAATCACGGAAGCAACATATTCCGGCTGGCACATTCCGAGGATTTGCCGCTCTGCAGGTTTCCCTTCTCCGGAATCGACGGTTGCTTTCAAATCATAGTATTGTTTAATCATGGCGGTATTGACGGCAGCAGGGAGAATTGTATTGATCCTGATCTTTTTCGGAGCTAATTCCTTAGCCATAGAATGCATAGCACCGTTGATAGCAGCTTTTGAAGCTCCATATGCAGTCTGGGCATCCTTTCCAACCTTGGCTGCAACCGAGGAAATAGCCACGATATTCATGCCATTCTCGTTGAACATGCCTTTTTTTGTCAGCACCCTGACCAACTCGAAGAAGGAATAGAAATTGATCATCATTACACGATGAAGTGCAGAGAACTTGAACATTGCCAAAGGTCTGTTATCCGAAATACCTGCACAATGGACTAATCCGGAAAGCGCGCCAAATTCTTTCACGATTGGCTTGATCTTCGCCTCGATACCCTCAACATCCATCAGATCCATAACACAGCAAATTGATGGGTTGATTAGTTCAGACTGAACCTCTTTCAGCTGCTCTTCCTGCCGGTCAACCAGAATCACTTTTGCCCCGAGAGAATCCAGATGCTTCGCTGTAGCCCTGCCAATACCAGAAGCCGCTCCAGTTACCAATACCACTTTGTCTTCAAAGAAACTCATGTCTGCATCTCCTTTTTATCCGTTTAATACTCCGCCATCCATCAGGATAGTAGTTCCTGTTATAGTCTTCGTGGCATCACTGATAAGGAATGCAATTGTATTTGCCACCTCGTATGGTTCCGTCACACCTAAATACTGCTTCTCCTGAATTTCTCTAACGTCAGAAGAATCCGGATAGTTTGCCATAAAGGAATCGAACATCTGTGTTCTTACCCAGCTTGGCATGACCGTATTCATCCTTATTCTTCTTTCTCTCAACTCTACAGTCATACATCGAACAGTTGCATCTATCGAGGCTTTAGAGGCACTATATGCAATTTTAGTAGGCTTACCATGGATGCTCCCTATTGAAGACATCGCCACGATACTGCCGCCGTTTTCAAATCCATTCCTTGCTTTTACAAGAATTCTGACTATCTCCACGAAGGAGTAGTAGTTTACGCGCATTACACGCTCAATGTTTTCCACTTTTGTCATCAGGAAGGGTCGCATCGGCGCAATGCCTGCGCAATGCACAAACCCGCTGAACGGACCATCTTTGATAATATTCCGTATCAATGGTTCTATTTCCTCGGTTTTCGACAAATCAATCACATAAGATTGGTGCTTTTTTGCGTTTTCCAGAAGTGCAGTTGTATCCAACATGCCCTGTTCTTTTACATCTAATAGAACAACTGTCGCTCCCAGTTTGCTCAGTACAATAGCTGTCTCTCTGCCGATTCCAGAACCCGCGCCTGTGATTAGTATTCTCTTGCCTGACAAATCCATCGGATTATACATAACTATTCTTTTCACCTCTCGTTCCGTTCATTAGATCTATCAGCACGCTGTAAAACCTCCATCATATGCCATACAACTTCCAGTCATGAAACGTGATCCATCGCTTAACAGAAAAGCAATTGCGTTTGCCACATCTTCTACTTTTGCAATACCGAGATACTGGCGTTTAACGAGTTCCTGTTTTGCCTCTTCACCATGCTTTTCATAGAATTCTTGATATATATTTGTATCTGTCATAGCCGGGGCAATTGTATTAATACAAATATCCTTGTCCGCCAGTTCTTTGGCAAGGCATCGAACTGAGGCATCAATAGCTGCTTTTGATGCGCTATATACAGTATGGGTTTTGTCGCCGCATTTCGCCGCAATAGAGGATAGCCCCACAATCCTCATACCCGGATTGAAGCGCCCTTTCTTGCACAGCTGTCTAACTGCTTCGATAAAGCCAAAATAGTTCACTGCAAATACTTCCTGAACCTTTTCCGGCTTGAAAAGCTGAATTGGAAGTGAAATATCAATTCCCGCCGCATATACCAGACCATCAACAGAACCATTGTCTACAACAATTTTTTTTATACAAGGCTCGATTGCCGCAGTGTCCGATAAGTCTAGGCAATAGTAGGCGTGTCCAGAACCATCCAGCTCCGCTAACACTTCTCTAAGTTTTTCTTCCCTTCTCGCTATCAAAATGATAGAGGCGCCAAGCTGGCTCAGTGTGATTGCTGTTTGTCTTCCTATTCCCGAAGAAGCACCTGTTATAACTATGCGCTTACCCGTGAAATCCAAATAATTACTCATACCTTTACCTCACAATGGCTTATCGATAAAACCCTGCTCGAACACTTCATCTGTTTCAAGGATCGGATAGATATTTGAAGCGTCCAGGCTTATAGATGCAACACCCCAAGAAAGTCCGACTCCGAAACAGCAGAACACTGTTTTTATAATTTCATCCGAAACCATACCATACGCATCACAAAGGGCCATTGCAGCCGCCGGTGCTGAAGTATTACCATACCTATCAAGACATATAGGTATCTTCTCAAAAGGTATTTTGGTTTTCTTGCTGATTTGTTTTAAAATGTACTGATTCGCCTGATGGAATGCAAAACAATCATAATCATTTACTGTCGTCCCGGCCTTCTCCAAGAATTGCTTAATCGTCTTTGGAACGTCTGTAATTGAAAAGGTAAACACATCTGTCCCATTCATAAACACATTATGCAAAGATCTAATATTTCCATCAGACCACTCAGATTCTTCCTTGGACGCATTCATATTTCTAAAGCCACCTGCGGGAGCAATGATAGTGCTATACCCATCTCCGTCTGTTTTCAATGAAATTTTGATTTCTTCCTCCCAAGAAGCATCTTTTTCTAAAAGGAACGCAGCCCCGCCATCGCCAAAAAGCATATTGACAGAACGATCTTTCGGACTGGTCATTTTCGTCATGGTTTCTCCAACGATAAGAAGTGCTTTCTCAATATCTGATGTTTCCATCATTGAACAAACTGCTTGAAGACCATAAACAATGGCAGAACAACCCAGACTAATATCAAACGCGGCACAATTTTTGGATAAGCCTAAACGGTGATGCAATACACAAGCCGTAGCCGGTCTTCTATAATCTGTACTGTGGGCAACAAATACCAAAGCACCGATTGTTTCACGATCAATATTCTTCTCGTTAAGAATCCTTTCCGCTGCTGCAAAGCCCAAATCAGAAGCAGTCTGGTGCTCCATTGTTCTGCGAAATTCTCTTATCCCAGTCATCGCTGTAAACTTATCTACAGCTTCATCACCATACTGCGTTCTGAAACTATCCACTGAAACACGCTCTGTCGGAACCGCAGCAGCGACGCCAGATACCTTAATTTGCTTAAAAGTAAAAAACGGCATTTTCTTCACCTCAATCCTTCAATACAAACCTTCAATCCTTCGAGCGAATTCACACTAAATATTTTCACTTCACAGAGTGTCTTTGAAACGAATTTGCTCAGGGTTGTTCCCGGGCCCACCTCAACAAACACATCAACTCCGTCTTCTGCCATATTTCTAATCGTCTGTTCCCAGAGAACAGGAGATTGCGCCTGGATACAGAGCTGCTTTGCTACATCCTTATCTGCAGCATAAGGTTTGGCATCAACATTCGAATAGCACGGAAGAGTAGGCTTGTTAAAAGAGATGGTTTTGAACGCCTCCGCTAATTTTTCTGATGCAGGAGACATCAATGCACAATGGAACGGAGCGCTGACCGCAAGCTTCACGGTCCTTATCTTTCGACTCTTCGCAATCTCGATCAGCTTATCGACTGCATCATTTTCACCCGATACAACAATCTGACCTGGGCAGTTGAAGTTAACCGGAATCACATATCCATCGACTTCATCACACAAAGCCTTAACCGTCTCGACATCTTGCTTAGTTACAGCAGCCATTGCACCTTTACCGACCGGGACAGCTTCCTGCATGGCATCTGCTCGGATTTGGATAATCTTCAACGCATCCTCAGTTGTCAAGACTCCTGCCGCGACCAATGCGGCATACTCGCCCAAAGAAAAGCCTGCTACAACATCGGGTTTGACTCCGCTTTCGATCAGTGCCTCATAGGCAGCCAGTTCTGCGGCTAACATACAAGGCTGTGTATTGTGGGTAAGATTGAGTTCTTCTTGAGTCCCCCAAAAAGTCAAGTAGGAAATACTTCTTCCGAGAACTCTATCTGCTGTATCAAATACATCTTTTGCCACAGCGGATTCATCAACAATATCTTTCATCATTCCAGGCATCTGAGCACCTTGACCCGAAAACAGAAATGCAATTTTGCTCATGCTATTGTCCTCCAAATGCATGTTCATTTATTCAAGTTCCTTCATTCTTCTTGCCGGATTTCCAAGAACTGTTGTACCTGCACGTACGTTCGTAAAAACAATGCTTCCAGCCGCTACAGTGGCGCCATCTCCGATTTTTCTTTCCGGAATAACGAACACATGCCCACCAATGCTTACCTCTGAACCTATCTTTACTGCTCCGCTGATTCCTGTGCCAGGCATTATTGTTGTATAATCGCCAATTATGGCATCATGGCCTATGTTACAGCCTTGATTTAATATCACACCATCTCCTATAGTGCAATTGACCGAGATCTTAACACCGCCATAGAACACACAGCCTGCGCCAATTGTTGTATATTTCCCTATAAAACAACTGGAAGCAATAATCGTCTCAAACTTTACACCTTGTTCCATAAGGCTCTTTTGAATCTTGGCTTTCGTGTGGGCTTTTCCAACAGTACATGTACACCAAACATCTTCCTTGTGTTGTAGTATCCATTCTGTCCTTCCCAGCCAAGGATAACCGTTGATAATCACTCCCTCTGAAAACTCATCGCCATCATCTATAAAACCAAGCAATTCATATCTAGGGCTAATTGAGTTAAGTACTTCTATTATTGAAGCAACTTCTTTTCCAAAGCCGCCAGCGCCATAAAGGACAATTTTCTTCATGATGATCTCCCGTTAACAATCATTCTATGGAGCCGATTACGGCATAATCGCATTCATATCCGTTCAAAGCATCCGGATAATCATCAAGAAAGCCCAGCACATTCCATGTCTGCTTTTCTTTGCTGATGTCCTTGACAATTTGGAGGACTTCCCGTCCGAATCCGCTTGCTCCGACAATGATCAGATCCATAGTGTTATTCTCCAGCTTCATTTTACTTGAACAGAAAAAAGCCTTTTCCTTTTTCTCCGACCTTGGCTCCGGCTTCGTAGTCCTTTGAAACAATCGCTTCCACAGCCACTTCAGAACCCTTTCCAAGCTTCATATGCGGAGATACGCATGAGCCGGATGCCATGAAGCACTCGTCACCAATGTTGGCGTGTTCGGAAACAGATGCACCTGACATAAGGGATACATAATCGCCGATGACACAATCGTTGCATACAATCGAATGAATGTAGTACAGCCCCAGCGCGCCAAGTTTTGAATCGACTGACACTGTTACCTGCGGGAAGAACACACAGCCTTTCCCGACCGTAACCGTAGATGCAATTACAGCTGTTGGATGGATGATTGTCTCCCATGCTGTAAACTCCGGATGATCCTCGACCATTTTCTTTCTGATGCTGCCATCCTGAATCGCTACAACTGCACATAACGGCATTTTGCTGCTCAGTTCCCGCAGCTGCTCCGTTCCGCCAAGCACCTTATATCCGTAGAATTCTGTTCCGTTTTTGGCTGTGTCATCATCCAAAAAGCCGAGGATAAGGTATGTCGGTTTCTGCTTATTAATATCTTCAATCAGCCAGACAATCTCCTTGCCAAGATCACCGGCTCCGATAATAACAATATTTTTCATACACATTCTCTCTTAAAGTGGAATATTGCCATGGGCTCTGTAACCAGATGCCTTGCGGTCTTTCATCTTCAAAGCTTCAAAGGCACTGCGGATTTTCCCTCTCGTCTCCTCCGGCAGAATAATCTCGTCAATATATCCTTTTTCTGCTGCAATGTACGGAGTCATATACTCGTCCTCATAAGCAGTCACCAATCTTGCTTTCACCTCCGCGGGATTATCAGAAGCATCTATCTGCTTTCCATTCATAATGGCAACTGCGCCTTCAGCGCCCATAACGGCTGTTTGGGCAATCGGCCAAGCAAAGACGATATCCGCTCCCATCCCCTTACTGTTCATAGCAATGTATGCGCCGCCAAATGCCTTTCGGAGAATAAGCGTAACCTTAGGCACGGTTGCTTCAGCGTAGGCATACAGGAGTTTTGCGCCTCGTCTGATAATACCGCCATGCTCTTGCTGGGTTCCCGGCATAAAGCCGGGAACATCAACAAGCGTGAGAATTGGTATATTAAAGCAATCACAGAAGCGAACAAACCTAGCAGCTTTTTCGGAAGAATCGATGTCAAGAGAGCCTGACAAACCGCCTTTCGGGTTGTTTGCGACAATGCCAATCACTTCACCATCAATACGTGCAAAGCCTATCACAAGATTCTTGGCAAATTCAGCCTGCACCTCAAAAAAAGTATCAACATCGGCAAAAGTATTAATAACGTCTTTCACGCTATAGATCCGTCTTTGATTATCCGGAACGATTTCCTCAAGCCGATAAGATTCGTCTCTTGCTTTGCCGATTACAACAGGAGGCTTTTCATCACAGTTCTCAGGCAGGTATGAAAGCAACTGCTTCACTCCGTCTAGGCACTTATAATCATCCTCATATGCGAAATGCACCACACCACTCTTAGAGGCATGCACAGCCGCTCCGCCGAGCTCATCTGCTGATACTGTTTCGCCAAGCACCGCTTTCACTACAGCCGGACCAGTTATGAACATATTCGCTGATTTCTCCGACATAAAAATGAAGTCCGTAATTGCCGGCGAGTAGCAGGCGCCTCCCGCACACGGCCCGAGGATGACAGAAATTTGCGGTATGACACCCGAGGCTTTTGTGTTTCGATAAAAAATACCGCTATAACCGTCGAGAGAACTGATTCCCTCTTCAATTCTCGCTCCGCCAGAGTCATTGATCGAAATATAGGGGGCTTTCATTTTAAGAGCCATGTCCATAATATGACAAATCTTCTGGCTGTGATATTCACCAAGCGTACCGCCGATTACTGTAAAATCCTGAGCGGATGCATAAACCACCCGTCCATTGATTGTGCCGTAACCAATCACCACACCGTCGCCTGGGACCCGCTTTTTATCCATCCCGAAACGAGAGTCTTGAGATTCCACGAGCGTATTGATTTCAACAAAAGATCCATCATCAAAAATATAATCTAAACGTTCGCGCGCAGTAAGCTTTCCTTTTTTATGCTGACTTATAATGCGCTTTTCCCCACCGCCAACGGCAGCAGCAGATCTACGTTTTTTCAGTTCATCTCTAAATTTAGCATCCCACATTGCAAGCACCTTCTTATTCCAGCCATTTATGGCCCGTTGTTTTTAAGAAACACCTTCTCAATCCAGCGAATCAACGGAAGCATCTGCGAATGATCTCAATCACAACATCCTGTTGTTCAGCCGTCATTTTATTGTCGCTCGGCAGGCACAGACCGCGCTCGAAGATGTCAGCGCCGATATCCACAGCCGCTCCGCGATCAATATACGCATTGCTCTGGCCTCTGCCGTTGCCGTTCGCAGTCACAAAACCGTTCATGCGGTAGATCGGCTGCATGTGCATCGGCTTCCAGATCGGGCGGCCTTCTGTATTGAACGCTGCCAGCGCTTCCAGGATCTCGGTCGGGCAGGTCTTTCCGTCTTCATGAATATAGAGCGGCTGATTCTCACCGCGCACCTGTCGGCACATTGCGTCACGATCAATCAGCAGGCAGGAAAGCCAATAGTTCGGAACGCTGGTTTCGCCGTCAAACGGATTCATGGATACCGGAAGACCTTTCAGGCCTTCCTTGTATCTCTCATAGATCGCTTTCTTCTGCGCGATATGCTGCTCCAGATACGGCATCTGTCCTCTGACCACACCGGCAATGATATTGCTCATGCGGTAGTTATAACCGATCTCTTCATGCTGATACCACGGAGCCGCTTCGCGGCTCTGTGTAGACCACTTTCTGACCTTATCGGCATCGTCTTTGGAATCGGTCAGGAACATTCCGCCTGAGCTTCCGGTGATGATCTTCCAAGTTTGTCAGTAGGGATTGCTCAATCGGCGGAGAATGAAAATCCCGATTTTACGCCATTTTCTGAAAATCCGGTATTTTTGGATAGTTCCGAGCGAGGGATAAAGTTCTATTTTTGAAATGTTCATTCTGGCAGAATATCCCCTTATCAGAGGGATAAATGAAAAACAGCCCACCAGGTATGTCTCCGTCTTACGAATTATATCGTAATTTGGAAACATACCCAGTGGGCTGCTTCATTATTTACTTTTATGTATCGGCCTCACGGATCTTCCGCATCTGGATGCGATGAAAGCATCATTCGGCGCTTATGCAATAATCCCAATATATGGTATAATACAGCTGAATTCTACAGTTCAGCCTATCAGATGGCCTTCCTGCACACGATACGCCATTGTTAGGTCGAATACGACCATATCTCGGTCAGGCACAGCTATACCGCGTATACGGTATGTGGACTTCATATCCCAGCCGCAGGTCTGATATATAAAACGTACCATATCCATGCTTTTAAGCTCATAACCATCGTGGGAAGTATCTTCCGGCAGCTGATGAGCTCCGCTTGACTGATAGTTGCACTTCTCAACAGCCAGCTTACCATTCTCCGTATCTAACAGGAATCTGAAATACGGTGGTATGCCAATAGCTTTCAGAGTTGTCTTGAATACAGTGATCCGTCCATATGCAACTGAGAAGCTGATTCCGAGATCAGCATTCTCCCATGATAGGTTCTCCATCTGACACCTCCTCTTCTGCGTCAGGGTATACTTCGCCCGTAGAATTCGCAGGGGCAGAGTTATCCTCAAGAGTAAGCTGCTTGCAAGCCTGCTCGATCTCCGCAGGTTTCTTATCGCCTGTGAGCATAGCTACGTTGATATACCCGTTCTCGACTGTGACCTGTGTCTGCTTTTTATGCTCCTCCACAGGGACTCCGAATGTTCCGGCAATATCCTCGGAGTAGTATCCTTTCTTGTAGTCCACGGTCTCGTCGATCACTTCGCCCGTCTTGGGCTTTTCACGGAATGTCTCGTTCACGATCAGGTCGAAAACATAATAGGTCTCGCCCTCAAACTCGATCTTATAGCCCAGTATCTTATAACGGCACTTAGAATCCCAGTGCATGAGTTCATACAGCTTATCAGTAAAATCGGGGCAGGTCATCTTACGGCTCTTACGCTTATCCGGCTTGGCTATGCACCAGCGCAGAGCATCCTTGTCGTTCTCCTGGCAGCCCTTAACTGCAAACTTTTTCTCGTCCTCGCAAAGCAGCAGCTGTACAAAGACCACATCTTCCAGACCGTTGATGCAGGCGGTATTGAATGTGATACTGCCTTTTCTGATCGTAACAGCCGGATCACGCAGGTGTGCAAACAATTCCTTGCGGACAACCACAAAGTTATAGCTTCCGAAAGCCTGTTCCAGCTCTCTTCTTCGGAGTTCCTTTTCAGTAGTCAGTTCTTCGAGCGCCATTTCTTCACTCGTCGGCATCATCTGCTCGGTCATATCCTAAGTTCCATCCTTCCATAATTGTTTCGGCTTCCTTCATCAGCTCTGCCAGAGTATCTGAAGATAGTGCATTCATTTCTTCTATAACCTTTGCCGGTCTGAGAACATCCCAGTCACCACTGTAGTGCTGCTGTGACAGCAGATGTCC
>JAEEGL013338259.1_pt1 | contig 22416 bp, 17 predicted proteins | sample 9134231 | NCBI WGS metagenome assembly JAEEGL01 (sample SAMN16246548, study PRJNA631951) | gut metagenome | biome: gut microbiome; feature: rumen; material: fiber-attached | host: Bos | place: Iran: Karaj | collected 2018-10
AAAGACTGGTACGGTGGGGGTTTTGCGACCTCACCACTGCGTACCAGTCAGTGCACATCAACTATTGAAACCGCCGTGTACCGAACGGTATGCACGGTGGTGTGAGAGGACGGGGGCTAATCACCCCCTCCTACTCGATTTTGCCGAGCCCAAACAGCCCTTATCGCAGCCGGGAAACTGCATCCGCAGTTTCCGGCGCGCCCCGCACAAAGAGCTCGGCATGGGGATTAATATGTCGAAGCGGATTTATCTGGTCTATAATCCGGTGGCCGGAAGAGGACTGCTCACCGAAAGAATCGGCGAAATCACGGAGATATTCTCGAAAGAAGGCTATGAGACCATCGTCCGGGCGACGACCGCGAAAGGGGATGCGGCCATGCTCGCGGAGACCGCAGACCTGTCCGGGTGCGACTATTTCGTCAGCTGCGGCGGCGACGGGACGCTGGATGAGACAGTCTCCGGGATCATGCGGAGAATAAAGGCACTGGACAGGGAGAACGGCCCGGATCCCGGCTCCCCGGAAGGCGCCCGGGACAGGGCGGACGGGAGAAACATCGTGGTAGGCTACATCCCCGCGGGATCGACCAACGATTTCGCGGTCAGCCTCCGGATTCCCCCGGATCCTGCAGCGGCAGCAAGGACCGTCATCAGAGGCAGGACTTATTTCTGCGACATCGGCGGGTTCAACGATAACAGCTACTTCGTCTATGTGGCGGCGTTCGGCCTTTTCACCGAGGTCTCCTACAGCACGCCCCAGGAGATGAAGAACCTTCTCGGCCACACGGCCTACCTGATCAACGGCATCGGGGAGATGATGAAGCTGGGAAAGATGAAGCCGCATCACATCCGCGCGGAGTATGACGGGAAGACGGTCGAGGACGACTACGCGGTAGGCCTTGTCACCAACGCCAGGTCTGTCGGCGGTTTCGCGCAGCTGGCAGGCGGCAACGTGGATCTCTCGGACGGGCTGTTCGAGGTGACGCTGATCAAAATGCCCAGGGACGTGGCGGAGGCGACGGCGATTCTCGGCGGACTGATCAACAGTGATTACTCTACCAGCCTGATGGTGCATTTTCAGACAGAATCATTAAGGATCACGTCGGACAGCGAACTGAAGTGGACACTGGACGGGGAGTTCGGGGGAGAGCACAGGGAAGCGGTGCTCACGAATCTCAACAGGGTGCTCCGCATCCGGGTGCCGGAGGAATAGCTGCCCCCGGCGGGGACAAAACCCAGCCTTCGGATGAGTTTTAAGGAAGGGGTATTGTCCGGCGGGATCTCGGCGACGACCGAGGCAAAACCCAACGCGTGAACCGCGTAATCGACGATGGCCCTGCAGGCCTCCAGGCCGAAGCCCCTGCGGCGGTAGGAAGGGTGGATCACGTAGCCAAGCTCCGCTTCCCCTTTTTCCAGGGAAAGACCGGCCCAGCCGATCATTTCGCCGGAGTCCTTAAGACAGATGCTCCAGTAGCCGCAGCCCAGGACGGGATAGACGTTTTCGATATACTGCGTAAGGCGCCTCATGGATTCATCACGCGGACCGGAGTACTCGGCCGCGGCAGCGGGAAGCATCCGGGCGGTCTCCCGGTCGGAGCAGATTTCCATAAGGGTGCCGGCGTCGGAGGGGACCGCCTCACGTGCAATAAGCCGCTCCGTCTCAAATACAGTCCAGGGAAAACCCATCTGGCGCTGCCAGATTTTGACGAAATCGTCCGGATAGACCTCGCCCGGTTCCGAGACCAGAAAGGGGGCCCGGAGCATCGCCGGATCCTCCCCGGAGGCGGAAGGATTCCCGCCGGTCCCGGAGTCAGGGGAGGAGGAAGAACCTGCCGCGAATGAGGACGGAATTAACCCCGCGGCCGGAATGCCCGCGGAAAGAACGATGTCCAGAAGCTGCTGGTTATCTGATAGAATAAGCGGGGGACGGTCTTTATTCTCACCCCGAACGGAAGAGAGCCCGGGGAAGAGGCCGCGGGGAGAGAAGCTCTCCGGGGTTACCCGGAGAACATAACTCGCGAAGCCGTCGCCGCGTATGCTTTCCGCAGCGGCTTCCGCTTCACCGGACACGGAGGAGTTTTCCTCCCCGGAGACAAGGAAAATGATCGTGCCGGGCTGGTCGGATGAATTCAGATTCAGTTCGGGGCGGGAATAGTACATGAAAGGATCATACTACAATGGCAAAGAAAACGACAGTTACCATAACCATGAAGAACGGCGGCGTGATGAAGGGCGTGCTTTATCCGGAGATCGCGCCGATCACCGTGGAGAACTTCAAATCGCTGGCGGACAGGCACTTCTATGACGGCCTGATCTTTCACCGCGTTATCCCCGGATTCATGATCCAGGGCGGAGACCCCGAGGGAACCGGAAGAGGCGGCCCCGGCCACACGATCAAGGGGGAGTTCGCCCAGAACGGTGTTAAGAATGACCTTAAGCACACCCGCGGGGTCCTCTCCATGGCGAGGGCGATGAATCCGGATTCCGCCGGCTCCCAGTTCTTCATCATGCACGCGGACGCCCCGCACCTTGACGGCGCATACGCTGCTTTCGGCCGGATTGAGGAAGGCCTTGAGGTGATCGACGAGGTGGCGAAGGTCCGGACGGACTGGAACGACCGTCCGCTGGAGCCCCAGGTGATCGAATCCGTCGTTGTCGGGGAAGAGGAGGAATAAACTGCCGGGCGCGGCTGCTGAAGAAGGCGCGGGACTGTTGTACATTTTCGCGGATGTTCATGATTTGTTCATAAGTTTTTAAATATTCATTTAATTGTCAAACAAAATTTGGTCACGATTGCCCGGTAGAATTAAATCATCCGAAAGGATAGCAGTTGCGCGGGAACTGCAGTCATACAGGACAGGCAGTTCGGTCTACTAAATAACTTTTTCATAATATTGCCGGGTAGTCTAAGGCTGCCCGGCATCCTCCCTTTTCTACAGGCTTGTTGCGGGGTGCCCGATCCGGTAAGGACCGGGCACTTGTGTTTCGTGGCCGGAGGCGCTGCCCGGAAGCCGGGGCGGAACCGGGGAAGGGGGAGCCAAATACGAAGTCAATAACAGTACATTCGTGATAGAATAGAGCCCGGCCGATATTATCTGGCCGGGCTTTTTTATGGGGGAAATTCCGAATGACACTGAGGGATCTAAAAATCGGCGCAAGCGCCGTAATTACGGAGGTTGGAGGAGAGGGTGCCCTAAGACAGCACTTCCTGGATATGGGTGTGATTCCCGGTGCGGAGGTCACCGTGGTGAAATTCGCGCCGATGGGGGATCCGATGGAACTGGAGATCCACGGGTATGAGCTGACGCTCAGGCTGGCGGACGCGGAGGCCATCGGGGTCGAGCCGATCACGGAGCGCGCCAACAAGCACAGCAGGATTGACAGGATTGCCGCCTCCGAGCACCCGGGCCTCGGCGAGGACGGGCGCTATCATCTTCCGGGGGACGGCGAGCGCCTTCCCGACGGGACGGTTCTTACCTTTGCCCTGGTCGGCAACCAGAACAGCGGCAAGACAACGCTCTTCAACCAGCTGACCGGAGCTAACCAGCATGTCGGCAACTTCCCCGGCGTCACGGTGGACCGCAAGGACGGCCCGATCAAGGGCCACCCCGATACGAGGGTCACGGACCTGCCCGGGATCTATTCCATGTCCCCGTACAGCAGCGAGGAGATTGTCTCCCGGAGCTTCGTCCTGGAGGATAAGCCCCGCGCGATCATCAATATCGTCGACGCAACTAATATCGAGCGGAACCTTTACCTGACCATGCAGCTTCTGGAGATGGATGTTCCGATGGTCGTCGCGCTCAACATGATGGACGAGGTTATCGGCAACAACGGCGCCGTTGACATCAACGGGATGGAGGCGATGCTTGGAGTGCCCGTCGTCCCCATTTCCGCGGCGAAGAACGAGGGCGTGAGCGAGCTTGTCACCCATGCCGTCCACATCGCGAGGTATCAGGAGCGGCCGAAGAGACAGGATTTCTGCAGCAAGGACGACCACGGCGGCGCGATCCACCGGGCGATCCACGCGGTGGAGCACATCATCGAGGATCACGCGGAGCGCGCGGGACTTCCTCTCCGGTTTTCGGCAACAAAGGTGATCGAAGGGGACAGGCTGATCCTGGATCAGCTTGCGCTGGATGCCAATGAAGCGGAGATGATCGAACACGTCGTGCTGCAGATGGAACGCGAGGGCGGTATGGACCGGAGCGCGGCCATCGCGGACATGCGTTTCGATTTCATTGAGCGCGTCTGCGAGAGCACCGTGGTGAAGCCGAAGGAGAGCAGGGAGAGGATACGCTCGGAAAAACTCGACCGCGTCCTTACCGGAAAGTGGACCGCGATCCCCTGCTTCATCGGAATCATGGGGCTGGTGTGCTGGCTTACCTTCAACGTGATCGGGCTGTTCTTCCAGGAGCTCCTGGAAGCAGGAGTGGAGGCCCTCTCCGGGCTCACGGAGAGAGCCTTCGAGGCGGCGGGCGTAAACGACGCGCTCACCGGGCTTGTGATCGACGGAATCTTCGGCGGCGTCGGCAGCGTGCTGAGCTTCCTTCCCATCGTTGTGACGCTGTTCTTCTTCCTCTCCCTGATGGAGGACTCGGGATACGTCGCGAGGGTCGCCTTCTTCATGGATAAGCTTCTGCGCAAAATCGGCCTTTCCGGAAGGAGCATCGTCCCGCTGCTCATCGGTTTTGGCTGCACGGTGCCCGCGGTCATGGCGACCAGGACCCTCCCCAGCCGCAGGGACCGCAGGATGACCATCCTGCTTACGCCTTTCATGAGCTGCTCGGCCAAAATGCCGATCTACGCGTTCTTCGTCAGCGCATTCTTCCCCGGGAAGGGCGGCCTTATCATGACGGGCCTCTACGTCCTCGGTGTCGCGGCAGGCATCCTTGCCGCCCTTCTTATGAAGAACACGCTGTTTACCGGAGAGGCGGTGCCCTTCGTCATGGAGCTGCCCAACTACCGGCTCCCCAGTGCGAAGAACGTCGCGCAGCTTCTCTGGGAGAAGGCGAAGGATTTCATCACCAGGGCCTTCAGCGTCATTCTCGTGGCGACGGTCGCCGTCTGGTTCCTGCAGAGTTTTGACCTGCACTTCAATTTCGTGGAGAATTCCGCCGACAGCATCATGGCGATGATTGCCGGGCTGCTCGTCCCGCTCTTTAAGCCTCTCGGCCTAGGGGACTGGAGAATTGTCACCTCGCTCATCAGCGGCTTTATGGCCAAGGAGAGCGTCGTCTCCGTCCTGGAAGTGCTCTTCGGGGGAAGCGTCGCGGCGGCGCTTACGACCGGAGCCGCGGCGACGATACTGGTTTTCTCCCTTCTCTACACCCCCTGCGTGGCCGCGATCGCTTCCATCCGCAGGGAGCTGGGCGGCCGCTGGGCAGCCGGCGTCGTGCTCTGGCAGTGTGCCATCGCGTGGGTCTTCGCGCTGGTCACACATCTGATCTGTCTTGTGATCTTATGATCCGAACCGCCGTTTTATACGACTTTGGGAGCGGAAATGCTACAATAGAGGTGGTTTAGTACACCGTCGGACGACATGGAGGAGGATTATGGCAAAATACGTTATGGCACTGGATCAGGGAACGACGAGCTCCAGGTGCATCCTGTTCGATCATACAACGCATATCGCAAGCCTCGCCCAGAGGGAGTACCCGCAGTATTACCCCCACCCGGGCTGGGTGGAGCACGACCCTATGGAAATCTGGTCCTCCCAGTATGCCGTCGCCGCGGAGGCGATGGCCCAGGTAGGCGCTTCGGCGGAGGACATCGCCGCCGTCGGTATTACCAATCAGCGCGAGACAACCATTCTCTGGGACAGGGCTACCGGAAAGCCGGTGAGCAACGCGATTGTCTGGCAGTGCCGCCGCACGGCCGACCGCATCGGGATGCTCTCCGACGGGGAAACGGCCATGATCCGGGAGAAGACCGGCCTGATCCCGGACGCCTATTTCTCCGCCTCCAAGATTGAGTGGATCCTGGACCACACGGACGGGGCGAGGGAGCGCGCGGAGCGCGGCGAGCTGGCCTTCGGCAACGTGGACGCGTGGCTTATGTGGAACCTCACCCGCGGAAAGGTTCACGCGACGGATTACACCAATGCCTGCCGGACCATGCTTTACAACATTCACACCCTCTCCTGGGACGAGGACCTGTTAAAACTTTTCCGGGTGCCCGCGTCTCTCCTTCCCGAGGTTCATCCCTCGGGAACGCTTTTCGGGAGCACCGACAGGAGCGTGCTCGGCGGGGAAATCCCGATCGCCGGGGCAGCCGGCGACCAGCAGGCCGCGCTGTTCGGCCAGTGCTGTTTTACGCCCGGAGAGGTGAAGAACACCTACGGCACGGGCGGTTTCCTGCTGATGCACACAGGCCATGAGGCTGTCCTCTCCGGAAAGGGCCTGCTCACCACCATGGCGGCGACTACGGATAAGGAAGCCCCGGAATACGCCCTGGAGGGAAGCGTCTTCGTGGCGGGATCCGTGATCCAGTGGCTGAGGGACGAGATGAAGCTCATCGGCACCGCCTCCGAGTCCGAGCAGATTGCCGACGAGGTGGACGACACCGCCGGGGTGTACATCGTGCCTGCCTTCACGGGAATGGGGGCGCCCTACTGGAATCCCTACGCAAGGGGAACCGTGGTCGGCCTGACCAGAGGATGCAGGAGGGCGCACTTCGTCCGCGCGGCCCTCGAGTCCATCGCCTTCCAGTCCATGGACGTCATCCGCGCGATGGAGGAGGATGCGGGAACACCGATCACGAGCCTTAAGGTGGACGGCGGTGCCAGCGCCAACAATCTCCTGATGAAATTCCAGGCGGACCTGATGAACACCGTCTGCAGGCGTCCCAAGTGCATCGAGACCACTGCTCTCGGAGCGGCCTATCTCGCCGGCCTCACCGTCGGATTCTGGAAGGACAGGGAGGAGATCGCGAAGGGCTGGCAGCTTGGAAGGGAATTTGTTCCCGACATGAATGAGGCGCTGAGGGAGAAGAGGCTGTCCGAGTGGAAGAGAGCTGTCCGCGCCGCCCTCGCCTATGCGGACGGGGAGCAGTAAGCCGGCGCGCGGAGGCGCGGCAGGGGCCTGGACCGTGTGCCCGTGCGGGTGCCGGATCACGAGCCTGTAAGGGCGCCGGGCGGAAGACAGAGTTGTGTGACAGCCGGAAGCAGTTATGATAAGATCGTTTACGGACACTCCCGGTATCCGCGCCTTCGGTCCGGAATCTCCGGACAGGCCGGAAAAAGGGAAGATCCGTCGTTGGTTTTGCGATTCAGGAAGGAGAATGTTTTATGGAAAAGGATACCAGACCTTATCTGCCGTGGCAGCAGGTGGACGACTTCATGACCGCAGTGTTTATGAAGGTCGGTGTTCCGGAGGAGGATGCGAGGATCTGCTCGGATGTCCTTCTGGAGAGTGACAGGCGCGGCATCGAGAGCCACGGCTGCAACCGCTTCAAGCCGATCTACATTGACCGGATCAATGCGGGAATCCTAAATCCGGTGACCAAGATTGACATCGTCCGGGAGACGCCGACTACCGTAGTTCTTGACGCAAACGACGGCATGGGCATGGTGGCCAGCAAGAAGGCCATGGAGATGATCATCGAGAAGGCGCATACCTACGGCATGGGCATGGCTGCGGTGCGCAATTCCTCGCATTACGGAATTGCCGGATACTGGGCATCCATGGCCGTGAAGGAGAATATGATCGGCATAACCGGCACCAATGCAAGGCCGTCCATCGCGCCTACCTTCGGTGTGGAGAACATGCTGGGAACGAATCCTCTGACCTTCGGCATGCCTACCGACGAGCCGTTCCCGTTCATGCTGGACTGCGCGACCTCCATCATCCAGAACGGAAAGATCGAGTATTACGCAAGGATCGGCCATGACACCCCCGCGGGAATGGTGATTGCCCGCGACGGCTCCACGGAGACCGACAGCGCGCAGATCTTAAAGGATATCCGCAGCAACAAGGCGGCGCTTGCCCCTCTCGGCGGCATCGGCGACCTGATGGCCGGCTACAAGGGATACGGATATGCCACGGTGGTCGAGATCCTCTCGGCAGCCCTTCAGTCCGGAATCTTCCTGAAGGCGCTGGACGGCAAGGATGAGGACGGAAAGATCAGGCCTTATCACCTCGGCCATTTCTTCATCGCGATCGACACCGAGGCCTTCATGGGTGCGGACGCATTCAAGAAGACCACCGGCGATATCCTCCGCGAGCTCAGGAATTCCCAGAAGGCACCCGGGCAGGAGCGCATCTACACCGCGGGAGAGAAGGAATACGACGTATGGATGTACCGGAAGGACAAGGGCGTGCCGGTCACGGAAGCGGTCCAGAAGGAATTTGTTGAGCTGAGAGACAAGTACGGACTGGATCAGTTCCATTTCTGCTTTGAGGACTGACCGGGAGAGCGAACAGAAGGAGGCAGCTATGGATTATGCAAAGGAATCGCTTCGCCTGCATGGCGAGTGGAAGGGCAAAATCGAGGTGATCAGCCGCGCGCCGGTGAAGACGAAGGAGGACCTGTCCCTTGCCTATACGCCGGGCGTCGCCCAACCCTGCCTGGAGATCCAGAAGGATATCAGCAGGAGCTATGATCTGACGAGAAGGCACAATATGTGCGCGGTTATTACGGACGGTTCCGCCGTGCTCGGCCTGGGAGACATCGGGCCGGAGGCGGGCATGCCCGTCATGGAGGGAAAGTGCATCCTGTTCAAGTCCTTCGGTGACGTGGATGCTTTCCCGCTCTGTGTGAAGACCAAGGACGTCGACGAGTTCGTCAACACGGTGGCGCTGATCTCCGGGTCCTTCGGCGGAATCAACCTCGAGGACATCGCGGCGCCCAGGTGCTTCGAAATCGAGCGCAAGCTCAAGGAGAAGACGGACATCCCGATTTTCCACGATGACCAGCACGGAACCGCGGTCATCACGCTGGCAGGCCTTACCAATGCCCTTAAAGTGGTCGGGAAGAAGAAGGAAGAAGTGAAGGTTGTCACCAGCGGCGCCGGCGCGGCGGCCGTCGCCATCGTCAAGCTGCTTCTGTCCGCAGGATTTAAGAACATCGTGATGTGCGACAGAAAAGGCGCCATCTATAAGGGCCGCGAGGGTCTGAACTGGATCAAGGAAGAGATGGCGGAGGTGACGAATCTCGAAGGAAAACAGGGAAGCATCGCGGACATGCTCGTCGGCGCGGATGTGTTCATCGGAGTATCCGGCCCCGGGACGGTGACGACCGATATGGTGAAAACCATGAACAGGGATGCCATCGTATTTGCCTGCGCGAACCCCACCCCCGAGATCTTCCCCGATGACGCGAAGGCAGGCGGCGCCGCGGTCGTTTCCACCGGGCGCAGCGATTATCCCAACCAGATCAACAACGTCCTTGCCTTCCCCGGCATCTTCCGCGGCACCTTTGACGTGCGCGCCTCCGATATCAACGAGGAGATGAAGATGGCGGCGGCAAAGGCGCTGGCCGAGCTGATTCCGGAGGACAAGCTGAGCGCGGACTACATCATTCCCGATGCGCTTGATCCGAGGGTCGGACCCGCCGTCGCGAAGGCGGTGGCCCAGGCTGCGAGAGACAGCGGCGTGGCAAGGATCTAAAGGAGAAGTTCGTTTCATATGAGGATGTGCCGGCCCGGGAATTCTTTCCCGGGCCGGTATTCTTGCGCCGGGACATGGAAGCCGGCGCCGGGAGGAGGAAAATGGCGGAGCGCTATCAGGAACCGGTATTTGTCACACCTTGCTTTGAGTCCAGGATCTGGGGCGGGAGAAAACTGGAGACGGCCTTCGGGTTTGACCTCCCCGCGGGGAATATCGGGGAAGCCTGGGCGGTGAGCGCCTATCCCGGAAGGGAGAGCCTGGTGCGGGGCGGAAGTTTTGACGGGATGCCCCTCTCCGTATTCTGGAGGGAGCACCCGGGATTCTTCGGGAAGAAGGACAGGGAGCCCGGCGCCCCTTCTGACGCGTATCCCTTTATCACCAAGATCATCGACGCGAAGGACAACCTGAGCATACAGGTCCACCCGGACGATGCCTACGCGGCGCAGTACGAAAACGGGCAGAAGGGCAAGACCGAGTGCTGGTACATCCTGGATGCTCCCGAAGGGGCTTCCCTGATCATCGGGCACAATGCCCGGAGCAGGGGGGAGTTCTGCGCGATGATCGACGAGGGGCACTGGGACGCGCTGCTGCGCCATGTCCCGGTGAAGCCCGGCGATTTCATCCAGATCGAGCCCGGGACGATCCACGCGATCACCGCCGGGGTGATGCTCCTGGAGACGCAGCAGAGCTCCGACCTGACCTACAGGCTCTACGACTACGGCCGCCTGGAGAACGGCAGGCCGAGGGAACTCCACCTCGCGCAGAGCAAGGCGGTGTGCACGGTGCCGTCCCCTTCCGGCGAGGAGATGGTGGAGCATATGCAGGATGCACCGGTGAACCGGCTCACCCTGATGGAGTGCTGCCGCTTCTATGCGGTGTATCTGCTTCCGGTGAAGGGGGAGGCCGCGCTTAACCCCGGCGCGGGATACGCCGTCGCGACAGTGACCGAAGGCGAAGGAAGCCTGAAAACGGCCGGCAGGGAATACCCTCTGAAGAAGGGGGACAGCTTCCTGCTGCCGGGGGAGCTTACCGCGGATGCCCGCGTCGCCGGGAACTGCCGCCTTGTCATCGCGACGGAATGACCGGTTTTGCGGACAAAACTGACGAATCCGCCGGGAAGAAGTGTATAATTGGGAAAATACCAGTCATGACCCAGGAGGTGCCATATGCTTAATGCTTACTATGTCGACATGTTGGGGCACAAGTCCGTGATCCGCGAGCTCTCTGAGTATGCGACGGAGAGAAAGCGCGCCGTCGGGGAGGAGAATGTCTACGACTTCTCGCTCGGCAATCCCTCGGTGCCCGCCCCGGATTCCTTCAACGAGGCCTGCATCCGCCTGATGAAGGAGGAGGATTCCATCTCGCTTCACGGCTACAGCCCGAGCGTGGGAATCTACAAGGTAAGAAAGCAGGTGGCGGAGTCCCTGGAGCGCCGCTTCGGCATCCCCTACGGACCGGAGCATATCTTCCCCACCGCGGGAGCGGCCGGCGCGATTGCCCATGCCCTCCGCGCGGTCACCACGCCCGGGGACGAGGTGCTTGTTTTTGCCCCTTATTTCCCGGAGTACGGTCCCTATGTCACCGGGACCGGCGCAAAACTTGTCATCGCCCCGGCGCGCATGGAGGACTTCCAGCTGAACCTTGAGGCGGCGGAGGAACTGATCAGCGAGCGCACCGCCGCGGTGCTGATCAACTCCCCCAACAATCCTTCCGGCGTGGTGTATACCGGGGAGACGCTGGAGAAGCTCGCCGGGCTTCTTACGAGGAAGTCCGCGGAGTATGGGCATGAGATCTTCCTCGTGGCGGACGAGCCCTACAGGGAGATCGCCTTCGACAATACGCCGGTGCCCTACACGGCGAAATATTACAAGAACACGCTTACCTGCTACTCCTTTTCCAAGTCGCTCTCCATTCCGGGCGAGCGCATCGGCTATGTGGCGGTGCATCCGGAGGCGGAGGGGGCGGATATCCTGATCCAGGTGTTCGCGCAGATCTCCCGCGGAATCGGGCACAACTGCCCGTCCTCGCTGATCATGCGGGCGATGGGGGAGACGGTGGACGACACCTCCGACCTGGCGGTCTACGAGCGCAACATGAACCTGCTCTACGACTGCTTTACCTCGCTTGGATTCACGGTTCCCCGCCCCGGCGGAACCTTCTACATCATGCCGAAGGCGCTGGAGGAGGACTCTGTGGCCTTCTGCAGGAAGGCCCTGAAATACGACCTGGTCTTCGTCCCCGCGGACGGCTTCGGCGCGCCGGGATACTTCCGTATTGCCTATTGCGTGACGACGGAGATGGTCGAGAGGGCGATCCCGGTCATCGAGCGCTTCGTGAGGGAAGAGTACGGAAAATAAGATAAGCGGAGGGGCCGGGCGGCACCGCCTGTCCCCTCCGGAACAGCGGACCGGATAAAAGGGAAAACTTATGCTGAATTTTATCAAGGCAGTAATCTACGGCATCGTCGAGGGCATCACCGAGTGGCTCCCGGTGAGCTCTACCGGGCACATGATCCTCTTGAACGAGCTCATGCCCATGGAGGTCAGCGAGGAGTTCTGGAGCATGTTCGTGGTAGTGATCCAGCTCGGAGCGATCATCGCGGTCATTCTTTACTACTGGAAGACGATCTGGCCCGTCGGCGTACTCCGGCACCGCCGGAGAAGCTATATCGGCTGGCGGAAGGAGGTCCTCTCCCTCTGGGGGAAGATCATCGCGGCCTGCATCCCGGCCGGCATCGTCGGCGTCCTCGCGGATGACTGGCTGGACGAGCATCTCTACAACTGGCAGGTGGTCTCCGCAATGCTGATCCTCGTCGGCATCGCCTTCCTCGTGGTGGAGACGCTGGGCAGGGACCGGGAGCCCCGGACCACCGACGTATTCGACATCTCCCTGAAGGAAGCGGTCCTCATCGGACTCTTCCAGCTCATCGCGGCAATTTTCCCCGGAACCTCGCGCTCCGGCGCCACCATCATCGGCGGCCTTATTATCGGCGTCTCCCGTGCGGCGGCGGCAGACTTCACCTTCATTCTGGCGATCCCCGTCATGGCGGGCTCCTCCCTGTTAAAGCTTCTCAAGTACGACGGGAGCTTCACCGGCACCGAGCTGATGGTCCTTGCCACCGGAATGATCGCCGCGCTTGTCGTCTCCCTCCTGGTAATCCGGCTCCTTCTGGGATTTATCAAAAACCACGACTTCAAGCCCTTCGGCATCTACCGCATTGTCCTCGGCATCCTGGTGATCGCGTACTTCGCGTTTCTCCGCTGAATCGTCGCCATGTACCTTAGTCCGAAAAAACACATCCTCTCCGGAGCGCTCATCGCCTGCGCGCTGATCCGGCTCGGGGGCAGCTTTATTGCCGCGGCGATCCGCCTTGTCCTGAGGAAGGGCGGAAGCGCGCTGCCGGACATGCTGATCACGCAGAGCGAGACGGCCCGCTCTGCCATCTCGGCTGTCCAGGTGCTGCTCTCGGCGGCGGTGTTCTTCCTCGCCCTGCGCAGGATAAAGCACATGATCGACCTGATCCCCGAGGAAGACAGGGAGGATCTCGGGCGCCTCCAGGAGGAGGCTTTCGGGAGAAAGGTCTCCGCGCTGTCCGCGGAGACGATCGCGAAGCTCCTCGAGATCTGGATGGCCATTCTCGTCGGTGCGCAGATTCTCTACGACATCAGTGTGCTGATCTACAGGAACATTGTCGTCCAGTTCCTCGCGGTCACGGCATCTGTCGGGGCCGGCGCTGCCGGGAGCATGACGGCGATCTACAACAGCACCCACGGATTCAAATATCTCTCCATGGTCATCGCAATCATGCTCGGCATCATGGTGACCGGGATCTTTCTCTCCGACAGGGCGCTGGAGCTGTCGGCAGCGGTGATCTCGGCGGTCTTTATCGCCGCCTTCGCCCTCCTCCGCATGGCCTCGGTCAGCATCCTTAACACTCAGATCGGCATTGTGTGGACCTCGGTGATTTTCCACTTCGTCGAGACTGCGGGACTTCTCCTCCTCGCGCTTTATCTCCGGGAGAGGTACAACGGGGTGTAAGCCGGCCGGAAAGCCCCGGACAGGGCTAAGATGAAGATAAAAAGGCCCTGCGGCGGATGCCGCAGGGCTTTTTTTACTGCTCACAGTGCTTCAGTCCGGCCGGAAGAACCGGCCTTTCCGGCAGGATTCATTACTTCGCCGGCGCAAGCGGCTGGCTCCCCGCAGGAGGCGTGAACGCGCTCCCGCTGAAGTACACCGCGCCGTCGCTTCCCTCATAGACATAAGGGTACGCGTCAAGTACTCTGATCTTCATGCCGCTGGAGAGCGTGTAGCCTGTCTCCTCGAAGAGGCAGTCCGAATAGCGCTCGTCGTCGGCGGTGCAGCCGGATGCGGCCTCCTGCTTAAGGATGCGCGAGCAGGTCTGCTCGCTTCCGGTAAGGCCGCCGTTGTTCGTGACCTCATTCACAAGCTCCTCCGAGAGGCGGCTGTTCGCCCTGGTGAACTGGTCGCTGCAGGTGGTGTTCTCCATGAAGAGCTGGAACTTCACGTAGGCGGTCTTATATTCGCTCGCAGGGCAGAGCAGCATGTAGGTGTAAGGAACGTTCCAGATGGTGTACTGGGACCAGATGCTGCCTGCGGGATTGACGATGTTGTAGGAGGTGCGTACCGCGTTGACGCAGGTGGAGATGATGAGGTAATACGGAACGCCGCCGTAGGTGTAGGAATAGCGGTACTCGCCCGCCTTCAGCGTCACGTAGTCGAAGCTCAACCCGTCGGGAGCCGATGCCTCGAGATCCTTCTTCTGCTTCGCGGCGATATCCTGCATCGCGCGGAGCGCTCCGCGGTCCTCCTTCTGATCAAGAAGGGTCAGCCAGATATTGGAGTTCACGTTGAGCCGCGCGAAGTAATCCGCGTATTCGCGGGGAGATTTTTCCTTGCGCATGCAGGTCATCGTGGTGAGGTCAAAGACGCCCTCCTGGTGCTGGTTTCCGGGGATGCCGTTGACCGCGCTGCCCAGGAGCTCGATGTAGGTCCTGGAGGACTGGTAGGCCATCAGCGTGTTCTGGTCCGGGGACATTGCCGCCACCGTCAGGCAGAGCGGATTGGTGATGCTCTGGTCAGTGGTGCAGGTCTCGATGTAGCTGCCGCAGGTGTACCCGGCGGGAATCAGCATCTGGCCGACGTCCATGCCGCCGACTGTCGCCGCGGCGGGAACCATCGCCTCAATGCTGCTGTCAGCCTGCGGTGCAGGTGCGGGCGCGGGAGCCGGTGCGGGCGCAGGTGCCGGAGCAGGCTCGGGAGCCGGTGCGGGTGCGGGAGCCGGAGCAGGCTCGGGAGCCGGTGCGGGCGCAGGAGCCGGTGTGGGCTCGGGAGCAGGTGCCGGTGCAGGCGCAGGTTCAGGCTCAGGAGCAGGAGCCGGTGCGGGCGCAGGTGCCGGAGCAGGAGCGGGAGCTGCGGCGGTGTCCGGCTTGTAGTTCTTGATCGCCTGGTCCAGGATATTCATCGTGAAGTCCTTGTCCGCTGACTGGTACTTCGCGTAGAATTCCACGTCGCGGTCGCCCTCGCGGATGTCCACGAGATGCAGCAGGTGTACCGACTTGTCCCCGACTTTGTAGACATATTCGCCGGCGATCATGTTCCTGCCGCCGATTTCATAGGAGTCGAAGAGAACGCTGCCGACGAGGTTGTCGCCGTATTCCTTCTCCATGTATTCCGTGTAGATATTGTGGGTGTAGTTGACCGGATCCTTGAGCTTCGCATCCGCCCCACGCCTGTAGATCAGTACGTAGGGAATGTAGCCTGGAGTGCCGGTGAAGATCTGCACGCCCACGTTCTCGTCGTATACCCAGGTGAGCCCGGACTTGACCGTGGTGGTGAAGCCCTGCTCCTCGCAGCGGATCTCCTGGGTGGACGACCGGCGGGCTGCCCGGGCATCCATCCCGGCGCTTCCGAGAAGGAGCACGAAAACCAGCAGCAGGCTCAGGAACTTCCATCCTTTTCCTCGATGTTTCATATCCTCAGTCCTTTCTTGAATTGATAAAACCTGTGTCCAGGGTGTTGCTACTTAACTATATAATATAAAACTCCGTACAGCCCCTACAAGAACCCGGCGGAAAAATCCGCTGAACGGGGGAGATCCGGAGCCGCTTTCCGCCTCATATGGCGTAAAGGAAGCGCGGCACTAGTCTGGAAGACGGCGGACGCACCCTTACTTCGGCGGCGCTGCGGTCACGGCGAAGCGGACATGCTCCTCCCAGAACGCGATGCGTTCCCGTCGCCCCTCCTCATCCGGCGCGGGGGAGTATACCTCCTCCGGCGTCCTGGGCGGCTCCAGCTCCCAGAGCTGCGGATTGACGCCCTCCCAGAGGATCCAGTTGTCTGTCACGAGGTCGGTGAGGAAGTGTCCCGGGATGGGCCTTCCGCCGTCGTGGTCCTCCCCTCTGCCGAAGCGGGAGAAGCTCTGCTGGTCGCGGTAGGTGTCGATCCAGACGTTCTCGAAGACGATGGGACCGGTCAGATGGCTCTGCCGGACCTTTGTGTGCCCGGAGGGGAACTCCGGGACCGGAACGTGCAGTTTGTATCCCCTTCCGCCGTGTCCGTTGCCGTTTCCCGGGGGCTTCGGGCGGGGGTAGAAGTCGCTGTTGAACCCGACGGAGTGGGTGATGCGGATGTTCCTGAAGACGATATTGCCGATGTAAGGCCAGTTGTCGTTGGGATCCTTTGAGAGGGAGGAGAGCTCCTCGCCGAGGTGGCGCGCAGCTCTCTCCGTCCCCCAGATGCTCCAGGGGTGTTCCTCCGCGGTGATGCAGATCCCGCCGAAGGGCGTGTCCTCCACGTCGATGTCCTCGAAAAGAAGGTTTTCCACGTGCGCGCGGTTGCCGACGTAGACGCAGAGGGCGCCGTTCCCGTAGTTCTCCTGGTGGATGACGGAGATGTTCTGCCAGCGGACGTCCCGGATGTCAAACCAGGTCTCCCATGCGGCGGCAAGCGGCATTCCTCCCCGGTTCCAGACGACGCAGTCCTTAAACGTCACGTCCCGGGTTTCGCTGCGGGCGTAGGCGTGAGTTTTGACTTCCAGCGCATCGTCGTGGTTGTTGGCGAAGCATCCCTCTACGAGGGCGTGCTTCGTCCCGTCGATGAGGATGCCGTCGTTGGAGGTCATGTCCTGGCTCCCGAGAGTTCTGATTCCGCGGAACACCACGTTCCCGCAGGCGGTGGAGACGAGGCAGAAGCCGATGCTGTGGCTGATCGTGAAGCCCTCCGCAAGGACATCCCTGCAGTGGGAGAATTCCAGGAAATAGCCGTGGCAGGAGAGAGGTTTCGAGAAGCGGTCCGTGCTCCACTTCCCGTCGAAGGTCCCGCGGCCGAGGATGCGGATCCCGTTGCCGGTGAAGTAAAAGCCGCCGCCGTAATCCGGGAGATAGTCGCCGGTGCGCATGAGCCGGATGACGGCGCCCTCCTCCAGGTACCAGGTGATGTCGTCCTTCTTCAGGACAAAGGGCTCCAGGTTGTAGATGCCTTTCCTGAAGACCAGGACGGAATGCTCCCGCGAGAGGGCGCAGATATCCTCCGCGGTGAGGACGTCGCTGTCGCTTCCGGCGGGCGGAGCGTAAACAAGGCCTGCTCCCGGAGTTTTCGAAAGCAGGTCTTCCGGGGCTTCCAGGGGAGGATCCGTGAAGAGGAAGAGCGGCCTTGCAATGCCGTCGATCTCAACCGAGAGAATACGGTGCGCAGGGAGAGAGGCATCGACGGCAAAACGCACGAGGCGCCTGTCGGGAAGAACCGCCGGGACAATTCCGGCCTTCCTCGGGCGGATGATGACGTTCTGCAGGACAATCGAGGGATTGATCACCTCGACCTCCACCAGGGCTTTGCCGCTCCACACCCAGGACGCGGCGGATTCGAGCTCCGAATCGTAATTGAAGCTGCCCGGCTGGTGCTGCCAGGCGCAGGTGACGGAAAGCTCCGTCCGGTTTCCCCCTTCCGGGGTCACGAAAACGCGGTAGTCCGGGGAATGCGGGGTCAGGGATTCGTAATAGGTCATGGCAGGCCTCCTTGAGGACAAAGACGGGGGCTGCCGGAATGCCCGGGATGTCCCGGCGTTCCGGCAGTCCCGCACGTTGCTTTCTGCCTCTATTGTAGAAGGGCGGCTGCCTTATGGAAATGGATTAATCCTAGCTTTGTGTGAACGATTTGCGGGACGGAACGCGCCGGAAACCTTGTGCCTGCACCTTCCGCAATGCATAATGGACTTAAGCAGTAAAACCCGGCCGGTTCCTCCGTAGTGAAGGTGTCCGGACGGCAGGAAAAACTTAAGAATACGGCTCAGGCCGGAGACAGGCGGGAGTTTAAGACAGCGAGGAGGATCAGCATGAACAGCATTCCTAAGGAAATGAACGCGCTCGTGGCGGTTGGCCCCGGGCAGTACGAGTACAAAAAGGTCCCCGTTCCGGTGCCGGGCGACGGCGACATCCTGGTGAAAACCGAGATCTGCGGCATCTGCGCGGGCGACATCAAGGCCTCCCACGGAACGAGCAGGTTCTGGGGCGGCGACGGCATGCCGGGCTACTGCAAGCCGCCGTTTATCCCCGGGCATGAGTTCGTGGGGCGCGTCGTATCTGTGGGAAGGAGCGCGAAAGGCGGGTTTAAGGCCGGCGACCGCGTGGTCTCCGAGCAGATCGTCCCCTGCGGGAAGTGCTGGTACTGCAGAAGGGGGATGTACTGGCTCTGTGATCCCCACGACGTATACGGCTTCAAGAATTACCTGAACGGCGGAATGGCGGAGTACGTGCTGCTTCCGGAGAATTCCGTCAACTACCGGGTGCCGGAGGAGTTTTCCCCCGAGCAGGCGGTGCTGATCGAGCCCTTCTCCTGCTCGCTCCACGGCGTGAGGCAGTCCGCGGCCACGGTAGACGACGTCGTGGTGCTCGCCGGCGCGGGCACGCTTGGCCTGGGAATGGTCAGCTCGCTGAGGAAGCGGAATCCGAAGAAGCTCATCGTGCTGGACATGATCGACCGGAGACTGGAGCTCGCGAAGGCCTTCGGCGCCGATCTCGTGATCAATCCCGGAAAAACTGACGCCGTGTCCGAGGTGCTGTCCCTCACGGACGGCGTGGGATGCGACGTCTACATCGAGGCGACGGGCCATCCGTCGGCGGTGCAGCAGGGCCTGGACATGATCCGCAAGGCCGGCCGCTTCGTGGAGTTCTCCGTGATGAGCGGCCCCTCGACCATCGACTGGAGCATCATCGGAGACGCGAAGGAGATCACCATTGTCGGGTCGCAGTTAAGCCCCTACTGCTATCCGGACGTCATTGAGGGTATAGGAAAAGGGGAGATTCACACCGAGGGCGTGGTGAGCCATATTTTCGCGCTGGAGGACTGGGCGGAGGCCTACCGCGTTGCGCAGACGAAGGAAGCGCTGAAGGTGGCGTTTAAATTCTGACGAAAGAAAGGGAAATGCAGTATGAAAATTAAGGAAAGAACGTATTCAGGAACGACTCTGACCACTCCCCGGGAGTATGAGGCCCGCCACCGGGAGACCGCGAGGAGGGCCGCCGCGGACGGCATCGTCCTCTTAAAGAATGAGGGAGGCGTCCTTCCTCTTAAAAAGGGCGCGAAGGTGGCGCTTTACGGCGCCGGCACGGTGCACACCATCAAGGGCGGCACCGGCTCGGGCGACGTGAACGTCAGGGAGACGGTGTGCGTCGCGGACGGCATGAGGAACGCGGGCTTCGTCATCACGAACGAGGACTGGATCGGGGATTACCGCAGATTATACGATGAGGCACATATAGCCTGGCGGCAGCAGATCTGGGACAAGATGGACGCCGCGGAGAATTCACCGTACGGCCTCTTCGGCGCATACATGAGCACACCCTTCATTCTTCCCGCAGGCGCCCCTCCCGAAAAGACCGGCGCGGAGGCCGCGTTCTACGTGATCGCGAGGACCGCGGGCGAGGGCGCGGACCGCAAGGCGGCTCCCGGGGACTACTATCTGACGCCGGAGGAGGAAGAGTCGCTCCGTCAGGTGTGCGCGATTTACGACAAGGTCGTGCTCGTGCTCAACGTGGGCGGCGTTGTGGATCTCTCCGTACTGGACAGGGAGCCTTCCATAAAGGCGGTGGTGCTGATGCACCAGGCAGGAATGGAATCCGGCTCCGCGTTAGCCGATGTTGTAAGCGGTGACGTGACGCCCTCCGGCAAGCTGACCGATACCTGGGCCCTGCGCTACGAGGATTATCCCAGTGCGGACACCTTCTCCTACTTAAGCGGCGATGTGACGAAGGAACATTATAAGGAAGGAATCTACGTCGGCTACCGCTGGTTTGACGCCTTCGGGATTCCGGCGCGGTACGGCTTCGGCTTCGGCCTCTCCTACGCGGAGTTCTCCCTGGAGCCCGGAAAGCCTTCCTTCGACGGCGGGGCTTATCCCGACGGAAGGGTCACGCTTCCCGTGAAGGTGGCCAACACCTCCGGTGAGTATTCCGGAAGGGAGGTTGTCCAGATTTACGCCGCCTGTCCCCAGGAGGGGATGGAGAAGGAACTCCGGCGGCTCGTGAGTTTTGGCAAGACAAAACTGCTGAGCCCCGGAGAGAGCGAAACGCTGGAGATCTCCTTCCCCTTAAGGGCGCTGGCTTCCTATGACGGGAAGAAGCCCGGATGGATTCTGGGCGGCGGAGACTATGTGCTCCTTGCGGGCAATTCCCTTATGAGCGCGGCGCCGGCAGCGGTGCTGAAGGTGTCCGGGGAGGTTCTCGAGCGGACGGAAAACATCTGCAGGACAGAGCTTCCCTTCGAGGAGGCGAAACCGGAAGCCGGGCGCGCCGCGGCAGTGTATGCGGAGCTTCTTCAGGCGGCGTCAGGATGCCCGGCCCTGGAGCTGGATCTCACCGGAGCGGAGGACATCGTATACCAGTATGATCCTGCTTACGACTCGGTAAGCGGGAAGGCAGCGGAGCTTGTTGAATCCCTGTCGGAGGAGCAGCTGGTGCTTCTTTCCACAGGCGAGGTCAGCAAGGGGCAGGGCAGCACCATCGGCGCCGCGGGAATCTCGGTGCCCGGGTCCGCAGCGGAGACCGGCGCGTGCGCCAAGGACAATGGACTCGCGGAGATCGTCCTTGCGGACGGCCCTGCGGGCATCCGGCTTGCAAAGCAGTACTATGTCAGCGACGACGGCTCGGTGAGGCCTACGCCCTTCGAGCTCGCCGTTGAGGAGGGATTCCTTTTCCGCGGGGAGCTGGACACATCGGGAACCCCTTACTACCAGTACTGCACGGCGATACCGGTGGGAACGCTTCTTGCCCAGACCTGGGATCCGGAGACCGTCGCGGAGTGCGGAAGGCTCATCGCGGAGGAAATGGTGGAATTCGGCGTGACGCTGTGGCTTGCGCCGGGCATGAACATCCACAGGAACCCGCTCTGCGGAAGGAACTTCGAGTACTTCTCCGAGGATCCGGTGCTCTCCGGCCTCATGGCGGCGGCAATGACGAAGGGCGTGCAGGAGACGAAGGGGTGCGGAACCACGATCAAGCACTTCGCCTGCAACAACCAGGAGGACAACCGTACGGGCTCCGACAGCATCCTTTCGGAGAGGGCGCTGCGTGAGATCTACTTAAGAGGTTTCGAGATTGCGGTCAGGGAGTCGCAGCCCATGTCCTTAATGACCAGCTACAACCTGGTCAACGGCGTGCACGCGGCGAACAGCTATGACCTGTGCACGAAGGCCCTGAGGAACGAGTGGGGCTTTACAGGCCTGGTGATGACCGACTGGGGCACCACCAACCGGGATGAGAGCTGCACGGCTGCGGGATGCATGAGGGCCGGAAATGATGTGGTCATGCCCGGGCGGCCCATGGATCACGACAATGTCCGCGCGGAGCTCGCGGACGGAAGGCTGGATATCCGGGACCTGAAGCGCTCCGTTGGAAGGCTTGCCGACGCGGTGTTCCGGTCGCTGCGGTATGAGGAAGAGTAAGCATGGACTGCGGAGACAGCATCAACGGCGGAGACAAGTTGAACCGCGGAGATAAGTGGAATTGCGGACATGCAGGCCGGCGCGCCGTGATCATCGGCGGCGCGCCGGCCGCGGATTACGCGCTGATGAGGGAGTTTTTAAGGCCGGACGACTTCTTCATTTACTGCGACAGCGGGCTGATTCACCGGGAGGGCCTTGGCGCCGCCCCGGATCTTGTCATCGGCGACTTCGATTCCCACGAGAATCCGCATCTTTCCGCGGAGACCATCGTGCTGCCGAGAGCGAAGGACGACACGGACACATTTTATGCCGCGAAGGAGGCGGTGCGGAGAGGCTTTGATGAGTTCCTGCTCCTGGGGGTCATCGGCGGAAGGCTGGACCACACGATGGCCAACCTCTCCATCCTGCTGTGGCTCTATCGCCGCGGGAAGCGTGCTGCGGCCCTGGACGATTACTCGGAGCTTGAGATAGTGGGAAGCGAGCCTGCGTATATTCCGGACCGGTATCCTTATTTCTCGCTTCTTTGCGTGGACGGGCCGGCGTCCGGGATCTCGGTCAGGAACGCGAAGTTTCCGCTGGAGGACGGGGTGATTGTCCCGGAGTACCAGTACGGCGTGAGCAACGAGGTAATTCCGGGAATGACCGCGGAGGTGTCCGTTAAAAGGGGATGCCTGCTGCTCATAAAGGACAGATAACGGGAGGGACGCGCCCTGAGGGCACGTCCCTTTGAATTTGTGGGCCTGAACTGTTGCTTTGCGGGTCTGAAATGCTGTTTGGCCTGGAGTACGTCCCTTATTGCCTGATTTTCTCCTGAGGGGCCGTACCAGCTAGCTTCCGGCCCCCTGCCGGGGGCCA
>JAEEGL016539569.1_pt1 | contig 22415 bp, 16 predicted proteins | sample 9134231 | NCBI WGS metagenome assembly JAEEGL01 (sample SAMN16246548, study PRJNA631951) | gut metagenome | biome: gut microbiome; feature: rumen; material: fiber-attached | host: Bos | place: Iran: Karaj | collected 2018-10
ACTTTGTGTACTTAAGCATTAAGAAAATAATGATAAGCACTACGATTGCTATAACAACTGTTGGTCTCATATAAGGAACAACAATTTTTCCATGCTTATTAACCTTACCTAAAAACTCTGGAAGGTTAATTTTTGAATTTGCCCATCCATAGAACTGTGGGTTGTCTGCTTCTGTAATAGAAATCTGACCAGAGCAGATAACAGCAGTCATACCTCTTGCAAAGAACATGCCGGCCATTGTAACGATGAATGGCTGAATTTCAAGATATCCAACAAGGAATCCTTGAACAGCACCAAATACAAGACCAATTACAAGAACCAATATTACCATTGGAACTGCACCCATGTGCCAATTAGTCATCCCGTATACAAGAAGCATACAGTCCATAGCAATAACTGAACCTACAGAAATATCAATACCACCTGTAAGCATTACGCATGTCATACCGCAGGTTACACAAATCAAACCGGCGTTATTAATCAATACATTTAAGAATGTCTGAAAATTTCCAAATCCCTTTTCCTGATAAATCACACAACCAACTGCATACATGAAAGCAAATAAGCAGATTGTGATGATTACGAGTACTGTATTAGAATCAAGTTTTTTCTTTGTCTTCATTATGCTGCCTCCTTTACTTGAGCCTTCTGAGCACGTCTTGCTGCCATATAGGCCTTAAATGCAGGAGCCTGCACAACTACGATAATAATAACGATGATTGCCTTAAATACAGGAGCCTTATCAGTTGAAACACCCATAGCAAGAAGTGTAGTTGTGATTGCCTGAATTGTGTAAGCACCGATGATTGAACCTGTAAGATTAAACTTACCACCGCCAAGTGAGTTACCACCAAGAGCTACAGCAAGGATTGCATCCAACTCGTATGTCAAGCCGATGTTGTTTGAATCAGCTGAATAGATTCTTGATGAAGCAACGATACCTGCAATACCTGCGCAAAGACCGCAGATAAGGTAGCAAATAAAGCAAATAACATCAGAGTTAATACCTGATATTCTAGCTGCTCTACCGTTAATACCAACTGACTGGATATAAAGTCCAAGAGCAGTCTTTTTAAGTAATATACCTACAATTAAGATAACAATTATTGCCATAAATACTGGTGTTGGGATTGGGCATCCCGGCAAGAAGTTACCTAAGTATTTATATGGCTCATATCTGATATAGGTGATTTGGTTGTTACATAACAACAAACCAATAGCTCTAGCCGCTGTAAACAGAATCAACGTTGCAACCATAGGCTGAATCTTTAGCTTCGCAACAAGTGCACCATTGAAGGCTCCGCAGACACCACCCATGAATACGCCAAATAACATACCTACAATCATAGGAACAGCTAATTCGTTAACTGAGTTGTTTCCGTAACCAGCTAGTAACATACAGCAGCTACATGCTGAAAGTGACATTACAGAACCAACAGAAATATCTGTACCTGCTGAAACAGCTACTACTAATGTCTGTCCTACAGCAAGAATCGCAATTTCAGAACCACGATTTATAATATCAATTAAACGTCCAAATAATACGCCATTGTTTACCTTGATTACAAAGAAATCAGGTGACTTGATCAAGTTGATCAGCAATACCAAAATCAAACAGAAAATTGGCAAGAACAGTGGCTTTTTAGCAAGTTTCTTAAAGTTTTCCATTATTCTCCACCTCCTGCGATAGCTGCCATTACTGATTCCTGTGTCATTTCTCCTGAAATCTCACCAACCTGGGCGCCATCACGCATTACATACATTCTAGTACATGTACGTAACATCTCTTCTATTTCAGATGAGATGAATACGATACTCATTCCTTCTTCCTCAGCAAACTTAAGAGCAAGCTTCTGGAACTCAGTCTTAGTACCGATATCAATACCTCTTGTAGGCTCATCCAAAATTAAGAAATCTGGATGTGTGCATAACCATCTTGCAAGAATAACCTTCTGCTGATTACCACCTGAAAGTTGATTAATAGGAGTCTCTCTTGAGGCTGTCTTAATCTGAAGCATATCTATAAATTTGTCTGCAAGTTCATTTTGCTTTGAAACAGGAATCTTTTTGAACATTCCATTTCTAGCCTGAAGGGCAAGGATAATATTCTCCCTAACGGAAAGATCACCGATACATCCATCTGCCTTTCTATCATCTGGTAAATATCCCATACCATTTTTGATAGCATCAAGTGGCTCTTTGATGTTCAACTGATTTCCCTTTACCTTTAATGTTCCAGTCTGAGCTCTGTCAGCACCATAGATGCAGCGAACCATCTCTGAACGACCAGAACCAAGAAGTCCTGTAACACCAACAACCTCACCTTTATTGATTTTGAAATCAAATGGTTTGATTGTTCCTTTATGACTAAGACCACTAGCTTCTACAATCACTTCATCAGAAACCATTCCAGTTCCTTCTTTCTTAATTGAAGCTAAGTCATCAAAATCCTTGCCAAGCATTGCCGCCACAAGCTTGACTCTAGGCATTTCCTCAACTGAATACTCACCAGCAAACTCACCATTTCTAAGAACTGTGATGGTATCGCACACTGCGTATACCTGCTCAAGGAAATGTGTTACGAATATAATTCCAACTCCCTTTGACTTTAGGTCTCTCATAACCTTGAAAAGCTTCTCAACCTCGTTATCATCAAGTGATGATGTAGGCTCATCAAGGATAAGGACCTTACAGTCCATATCTACAGCTCTTGCAATAGCTATCATCTGTTGAATTGCAAGAGAATAATTTTCGAGTGCAATAGTTACATCAATACTGATATCAAGACCATCCATTATTTCTTTTGCGCGTTTATTCATTGTGCGCCAATCGATGGTACCAATTTTTGTCTTTGGCTCGCGGCCAATGAAGAGGTTTTCTGCTACTGTCAAGTTTGGACAGAGGTTAACCTCCTGATAAACTGTAGCAATTCCCTTTTCTTGCGCTTCTAAAGTGGAATGGTTTACTATAGGTCCTTCAATGCCAGCCACATGTATTTCACCAGCATCCAACGAATAAACACCTGTCAAAACCTTAATCAGTGTAGATTTACCTGCACCATTCTCGCCCATCAGCGCATGAATTTCCCCTTTTCTTAAAGTGAATTGCGCATGGTCAAGTGCTTTTACACCAGGAAAGGATTTGGATATGTCTCGCATGGTAATCAATATATTTTCATCCATAATCTTTTCTCCTCTTTTAAAAAGGGGAAGGCTCAGGGCCTTCCCCGGAAATTCTTGAAACTTTAATATAAAGTTTTCTTAATTTTAGTATGAAGCCTGTGAAGCAGCGTCTGTTACTACGATAAGATCTTCAGTAACATTCTCACCTGCGTTGTTTGTGTATGAAATGCTTGGAAGAATATCTTCAGCAACATACCATGGCTCGTTCATGAATGTCTGCTTTGCAACTGTCTCGCCAGCCTGAAGCTGCTTAACGATCTTTGCACAATACTCACCCTGAAGTGGGTAGCACATGAAGTCTGCGTTGATGTCACCTGACTGTACGAACTCAAGACCAGCCTTGCAAGCATCGAAAGAAATAAGGATTACGTCCTTGTCAACACCATAAGAAACACCAGCTGCCTTCATAGCATCCATAGCACCAAATGCTTCGTTATCGTTCTGGCAAACAACTACGTTGAACTTGCCTTCATAAGACTTGCAGTATGACTCCATAACCTGCTGTCCGCCGTCCTGTGTGAAGTCACCATCCTGAGAATCAAGGATTGTCCATCCTTCAGCATCAGCATACTTCTTGAAACCATCTGTACGTCCAATCTGAGCTGAAGATCCGTTAGAGCCTTCGATTACAAGAACGTTAACATCTGAAATACCCTTAGCCTCAACATAATCCTTTAACCAAGCACCTGCTGCAAGACCTTCGTTCATAAACTCTGAACCAACCCAAGAAACATATTTATCTGAATCTTCGATTGTTCTATCAATTACGATTACAGGAATACCTGCATCCTCGCACTCTGTAAGTACTGTATCCCATCCTGTTGAAACGATAGGATCGATTACGATGTAATCAACATCATCCTGGATGAACTGTCTAACTGCTTCAATCTGCTTTGCAGAATCATTATCGCAGTCAACGAACTCAAGATCATATCCATTAGCCTCTGAGAATGCTTCCTGTACTGAATTTGTAGAAGCTGTTCTCCAATCAGACTCATGTCCTACCTGAGCGAAACCAACAACAATTTTTTCTCCGCTATCTGCTGCAGCTGTATCGCTGCCAGCATCTGTTGTCTCAGCAGCTGTGTCGGTTGCTGCCTCTTCTGATGCTCCTGTATCACTGCTACCACAAGCAACCATTGATACCGCCATAAGGCTAACGAGCATTCCTGCTACAATTCTCTTTTTCATAAGTTTTTCTCCTTCCTTCTCCTAGCTGAGCACCTCCAGCTCAGTCCTTTGTTTTCTGGGAATAATGTATCATTCTACTTTTTTGTTAACAATAAATTCACAAACGAAAGTCCAGTTTCTAAACATCCAATAATACCAATTTCCCAAAATATGATTTTCACCATACCACTTCATTTTTTTCTGGCATTATTTCACTTAGAGGGTAATTATTTTTAGAATAACTTTAAATATTTTTACGATTGGTATGTATCAATTCTAAATATATTTCATACCAATTTTTTCAATAATGTGATAGACTCATATTAAAAGGTGGGAAATGTAATAATAACAGGGGGAATATTTTTATGATTCCAAAATATCTATGGCTTAAAGAAAAAATAAATGAGAATATTTTAAGTGAAAAATATCCACTCGGATCAAAATTACCAACAGAAGTTCAACTTGCCAAGGAGTTTTCCATTAGTCGTTCCACAGTACGCCAGGCATTAGAATTATTGGAGCAAGAGGGTATTATTTCAAAACACTGGGGAAGTGGAAATATTGTTATTTCAAAAAGTGACAGTTCCAAAAAACGCATTGTTAGAGTCCTTATTCCAAACAAGGACGACGAAATTTTCGAGCAAATAGTAGATGATATTTCAAGCACCTTACTGAAAGAAGGCTTTCAAATTGAGCTACTGGAAACAAAAGGACAGTTTCAGTTGGAGCGTCAGTACTTAAACGAAATGCTCACAGATGTATACGGTGGACTAATTATTTCTCCTAGTCACTCGTCACTTCCTTCAACAAATTCCGATATCCTTCAGTTTTTGTTAAAGCGACAGACACCAGTAGTTTTTTTAGGCACGAGTCCCGCAAATATATACAATCCAACCGTAGTATCATTTGATAATTATTCAAAAGGCTACCAGATGGCCCGTGAATTAATTAACTCTGGTCATGAAAAGATTGGGGGAATATTTCTCCATGATAGCGCCGGTTCTATGCATACTTCTAGTGGTTTCCTTGATGCAATTCGCGACGCTAATCTTCAGCTTTGCGATTCCTGTTTTTTATGGTGCAACTCTATTGATCCTGAAGGAATTAACACTCGTTCCAACGGTGCAATCAACCGATTTTTAAAAAATGCATATAATCTGGTTACTGCCGTTTATATTGATGACGACTCAATCAATATGGATAATAGTTTTCCAATAATTCACTGTGACCTTACTCCAGCCAAGTCTCTTGGAAAAGAAGCAGCAAAAGTATTGTTAGAAATAAAAAAGAATGGTAACAGCAAATCCATTACCATTCCTTATAAGTAAACTAATATTTACGCTCCTCGATATATTTTGCAGAAAGATTATCCTTGGTGAAGCTTTTCTCATGAACATAAGTTATCTTAGGAACTGCTTCACCCTTCTGCAAATGACTTATCAATTTAAAAATATACGGTCCTTGAAGAGGGTTGCATTCAATTTCTGCGCTTATTTGACCATTAAGACACATTACGAGGGCTGTATTTGTAGCATCAAAGGATACAACCTTTATTGGGTTGTCCTCGCCATAGGATACACCGGCTTCATTCATTGCCGCCATGGCACCAAAAGCCTCTTCATCATTTTCACAGTACACCAAATCAATATTATCAGATCCTATCTCCTGCAACGCTGCAGTCATTATTTCCCTGGCCTTAGCCTTTGTAAAGTCTCCGCAATCCTCATAAACAACATTCCAATTATCATGCTTCTCCAATGCTCGCTCTAATGCCTTTGATCGACCTATTTGAGCTGAAGAGCCAAGGGTTCCCTGAATGTGTACAATATTTACTCCTGTAGGTTCTTCATTTTCGTTTCCAGCAAATTTTTTTTCTATTAAAGAAATAGCTGCGTCACCTTCTGCTGAAAAATCCGAACCAACAAAAGCCTTGTACAAGGATTCATTTGATACAACAACATTTCTATCGCAGATAATAACAGGAATATCTGCAGCTTTGGCTTCAGATAGAACCGTATCCCAGCCTGTCTCAACAATTGGGCTAATCACGATGTAATCAACTCCCTGTTGAATAAAGGTGCGAATATCTCGAATCTGATTATCTTGCTTGGATTGAGCATCCTTATATATGAGTTTATAGCCCTTGTCTTCGATGAAGCTTTCTCTAACAGAATCTGTAAGAGCAACACGCCATGCAGACTCTGCTCCTGGTTGTGAGAAACCAACCACGATTAGGTCTGTGTCATCTTCCTCCAGAGATGTGTTGTTTCTGACCCCACAAGAAGTGATGACCAGCGTAAAGGAAAAAGTTAATATTAAAATAATTGCTATCTTGTTTTTCAAATTTGTCATTATTTACACCTCCCCCGACTGCTCTAATGGAAGGCTTATTTTAGGGATTACTGCCGTGATTGTTGTTCCCACTCCTTCTGAGCTGGAAATGGTCAATCCATATTCATCACCAAACAAGAGCTGCATTCTCTGATGAACCGTCCTAAGTCCAAATCCAATTTTTTCGCCTTTTTCAATTGCTTCGCGCATCTCGTGAAGTCTCTCTGAAGTCATTCCAGCACCATTGTCTTTTACCGTCAGTTCTATTTTGTCACCTATATCTATAGCTTCGACGCGAATGGTACCCTTGTCTCTCTGGAGCTTGATTCCATGATAAATACTATTTTCTACAAGGGGCTGAAGAGTCAGCTTTGGAATTGAGTATGCATACAAGCTCTCTGGAATATGAACTTCATAATCCATCCTATCCTGGTAACGGATTTTTTGAATAGCAAGGTAACTAAGGACATGCTTTTCTTCGTCCTCCAAAGTGATAATATCTTTACCCCTGCTAAGACAGAATCTAAAGAAATCAGAAAGAGCGCTGACCATTTTTATGCTTTCCTGCTTCTTGTCAGCCTCAATAAGCCAGATGATTGTATCCAACGTATTGTAAAGAAAATGGGGATTAATCTGCGCTTGTAAAAGTTCTAACTCAGCATGACGCTTTCTTCGCTCAGCACGCTTATTTTCTTGAATCAAAGAATTCAGCTGTCCAACCATTTCCTCAAAGCCATCTGACAAAGTCTGTATCTCAATGGCATCAGCGGACACTGGTGTCCTCTCGTTGAAATCTCCACCTTTAATTTCACCTACACGCTTTGAAAGATTCATAATAGGTGAGGCAATTTGATCAGTAAGGTGGGACGAATAAATAGCCACAATGACTACCATAATAAAAAACAAGACTAACGAGCCATATATCAAATACTGTAGTTCTGCTGTAAGTTCCTCCTGAAGCTGACTCAAATGCACTGATTCATAATATAAATAATCGTACATATAGGTTTGAATCAGGTCTGTCAGGATGTAGATATTATTCTCCAGCTGAGTCATTCTCTCATCATAGGAGCTTGCCTCATCTATTTCATTCATTCTCTGCTCTAGGGTAAGACACAAATTCCTAACTGACTTGACAGCCTCAATACTCTTTTTGTCAGAGGTCTGAGCTAGTAGCTGTTCCGCCAGTAATCTGGCATTTTCAACTTCTCCTACAGGTTTGCCAACCGAATAAGCACTATCACTCACGTAGTAGAACATTTTTAAATCTACTTCGCTTTTAAAATCCTGGTTAAATGCCGATGCCTCTATCACATTTTGCAGAATGGTCTGATATTGATATGCATACCAGCATAAAATACCTATGAGTATGGCAATAACAATACTCATAGGTACAAGAATGACCGCTATTAACCTCCTAAGCATAGTGCTCATGGTGGATTTTCTTCTAACAGTTGATTTATTTTTCATGCGCCCTGCCCCTTTGCCCGGAACTCCTTAGGGCTACAACCATAAGTCTTTTTGAAAATATAGCTAAAATAGTGAGGGTCCTTATAACCAACCTTCTCGGCAATCACCTGAGATTTCTGCTCGGTAGACAAAAGCATCTGTCGGGCATGCTCCATACGCTTTGCTGTCATATATTCAACGAATGTAGTTTTATTTTCCCTTGAGAACATTGCACTCAAATAGCTAGGAGAAATGTTAACCTCTTTCGCCACCTCATTAAGACTGAGATTAGAGTCAGCGTAATGCTCATCCACATATTTTATAGCATCAGACAACTGTGAGCGGGATTGTTTTCCCACTTCGTTTTTACGTTTTGAAATGACAGTAGTAAACATCTTTTCAACTAAGCTCATTACATTAGAAGCATCCACTCTCTCTAAATCGACTCTGATATTTGAATCAAGTACAGCATCTGGATTAAGAGAAAGCTTCCTCAAGTAATCACAGGCGCACATATACATTGTCATAGCAAAATATTTGCAAAACAGAGTAGAGTTAAGAGCATTTTTTGTCTGCTTGTTTACTATATTATCAAGAAATCCCTCTATCTCAGATTCTTCTGCATTTTCCAGGAAAAGGCGTACTAAACGCTGATCGATGCCAGTCTTCTCGCCTTCTTCATTGTTGCACCTGATAGCTTCAAGATCAGCATCTGTAAATATATGTCCATTTGGATTTACATAGCGACAGCTAAGACGTTTATTTGCCAGCTGACATGCCTTGGCAAATTCTGAAAGTCTGAGAATAGTGCCACTTTGAGAAACATACCAATTAATCTCATCTTCATATACCATGCAACGACGCTGAATGTTCTCGATGAGTATTTTGGTATTTGATTCAATGGAGTCTTGATCACCTTTCACTATGATTGCATAGGTATCCATGTTCCAATGAAATGTAATATACTCTGGGCAGCACTTAAGATATTGCATAAGCTGATCCGACAATTTCGCTCTATGTTTAGAATAGACAGGCGCAGTGCCGTTCATAGGTGAGAAATCAAGCAGTACCAAATTGTAATGAGTTGCATCAAGAGAAAGCCCCAGCTCCTCAGATTTTTCAAAAATCTCTGAGACAGACATGGCGCCTCCTACAAGTTGATTAAAGAATCTTACTCTGGCGAATTGTTCGTACTCCTGACTTTCTGCCTTGAATTGCTCTAGATAATTATCCTTCTCGTTTTCTTTATCAAGCTTGACTTTGACATCGCTCATTACCTCTCCAAGCTTATCTTTTGTAATAGGCTTGAGGAGATAATTATCCACACCAATGGATATAGCCTCCTGCGCATAAGAAAAATCATCAAACCCGCTTATAATGATAATTCGCGTTCCAGGAAGCTCTTTCTTTATCATCTTGGACAAATCAATTCCATCCATAAATGGCATTCTGATATCCGTAATAACTACATCTGGCTTTGTTTGCCTGATAAGCGGTAATGCCATCTCCCCATCTGCAGCATCACCCACATACGCAAAGCCATGCTGTTCCCAAGGAAAGCTGGCTTTCAAACCGTCTCGGATAACAATTTCATCCTCGACCAAAAAAACACTATACATTATTCCCCAATATCCCTTTTAAATCTAATTCGTTTCGTTTTTCTTTTCTAAATATGCAGAAATCATTCCATATAATGCCTCTGCAGTTTCCTCTACTCCCATTAGTGAGCTATTAATGCAGATATCATAGCCCCTACTGTCTCCCCATTTCATCTTAGAGTAGTAATTATGATAGGCCTTTCGCTTTTTATCGTGTCGGAACATTTTTGCCTTAGCCTCAAGCTTGTTGAGCTTGTACAATCGGCTAATTCGCTCAACCTTCGCATCCTCTTCGCCTCTGACGAAAATTGATACAAGGGCTGGATTGTTGCGTAAAACATTTTCAGCGCAACGACCTACGACCACAAAGCTTTCGCCACTATCAGCCTTTTCTCTAATGAAATTAAACTGAAGCTGGGCAATTGAGTCCTGCACAGAGGACGAATGCCCACGGACTGTTCTAACCAAACCCTGTCGCTTCATTTCTTCATGCTTATGTAAGTCTTCCGCATCGATTCCATTACGCTCAGCCATTTGATCCAACATGTTTCGGTCATACATTGGAACACCAAATTTCTCTGCCAATATGGTGGCAATAGCATGACCACCACTACCATATTCTCTGCCTACTGAAATTATAAACTGTCCCATAAACTAACCCCCTTTTCAGCACGAGTCTATATTGTCACTGTGAATAGTAACATTCCTACTTTAATTGTATATTATTCCACTAAATAAGTCTATTACAGGTATCTAATATAAATATTAATCATAGATACTACCAACACAATTATTGTGCCTGGCACAAGTTCTCTACAGTATGTTGCCCAACTGATTGGATAACCTTCCTTACCTGCTGTAGAAATTCCAACTACATTTGCACTTGCTCCGATTGGAGTCATGCTTCCTCCAATATCTGTACCAATAGCAAGAGTCCAGGCCATAGTAGAAAGATCAAGACCTGTGGTTTCAGCTAAAGTCTTGATAACAGGAATCATGGTTGCAGAGAAAGGAATGTTGTCAATGAATGCAGATGCAGTGGCACTTACCCAAAGAATAATTGCCAGCATAATATGAGGGTTTCCACCTGAAACCTTTGCTATGAAATCCGCAATAATTACCAGCACTCCTGTCTGCTCCAAACCGCCAACAACAACGAAAAGACCAATAAAGAAAAGGAGTGTACAGTAATCAACTCTCTTAAGAAGCATAAGTGCTTTTCTACCAGCTGTGGCAAGTGTAATTACAGCAATGAATACTCCGATGAAGGCCACAGTAAGCCCTGTCATGGCATGTGTTATAAGCAGACAAACTGCCAAAAAGAAAATAACAGTGCTTGTGATAAATTCCTTCATATTTTCAATCCGAGGTTCTACATTGATGGTACTAGGATCTACCCTGTCTGATGGATCTTGAAGTCTTCCTCTCATAGTGAAATAGAAATAAATAATAATTATTACCAGAGAAACAGCACCAATAGCTCCGGTGTTTTCCACAAAATCAGCAAAGGAATAACCTAGTGAAGTACCAATAATGATATTTGGTGGATCTCCACACATAGTGGCACTTCCCCCTAGATTAGCACAGAATATTTCGGCCATGATTACAGGTACCGGATTGAATTTCAATGTACGAGCCAACCTAATTGTAACAGCAGCCAGGAAAAGAATTACTGTGATTGAATCTATAAACATAGCCAGCACAGAAGAAAGAACCATGAAGGCAACAAAAATTCTGGTAGGTTCAAAATTTGCAAGCTTGGCTATTTTTAGACATAACCAATCAAAGAAACCTGCCTCCGCCATTCCTTCAACCATTATCATCATTCCCCATAAAAAGATGATGGTAGCCCAATTTATACCGGATGTCTGTTCAGCATGCTCACCTGCTGCATACCAAAAATGTGGTTTGAATATTCCTTTTACAGCAATAGTCTCCACAAATGCTGTGGCATTCCTCATTCCCACACCGAACACAAAAATGCTGGTAAGAGCACCGCAGCCCAAAGTGACGTAATGCTTTGGAAATCTATCCCACACAATCAGCACAAACATAGTCACAAAAATAACTATCGCCAGTATTTCCGCTAACATAATAAAAACTCCCTTCGTTAAACAATTCTTTTACGATTAGAACTATTTTAAACGAAAGGAGTTTCATTTTGAAGAAACATTTTGCGCTAAATGTTTGCCTTTTCCATAAGTTTTTTCATTGAGCCAGTGTTCTTATAAGCATTTAGAAGATGCATCGCAGACGCCTGTAATTCTCCTAGTGCAAGGAAAGGTCCCCTGTTAAAGCCTTTATAGGCTATAATCTTTGATCCATCTTTTTCAACCTTCACCTCACAGAGTCCATCTTTTTGCAATTTTTGAATTCTATCATTCATTTTCTGATCGGCAGTCACCATTGTTTTAACAAAGGTATCCCCTTCACTGTCCAAAACAAATGAGCCCCATTTTTCATACTTTATCATCGGATGACCATAGAGCAATGCCTTTTCAACCACTGATACGTAACCATCCTCCTCGAAGGTAGGTGGAACATTCATCATACTCTCTAAAAGCTTATCCGGATCAAATCCAGGCATTATTAAATCACAACCTGCATGGATATCTTCACCCTTATCTGAGAAAGAGCCCCAGTCTGATAGTATGAAGCCATCAAATCCCCAGTCCTGACGAACGATATCATTGTTAAGCCCCATCTGCGAAGACGAGTATACTCCATTAATCTTGTGACCAGATGACAAAAAACCTGCCGGTTTAACCATAAACTGACATACTGAAAATGGTCTAAGATATATTTCTCCGAAGGTTCTTTGGGAAACATTTATATTGACGTCTGTATCTGTGTTTTCCTGATTGTAGGTAACAAGATTTTTAACTATTACATTTCTGCCTTCATACCTTTTGACGCCCATAACAAATCCCGCGCCAAGAATTCCTGAAAGAGTAGGATCTTCAGAATAAAATTCATAGGACCTATTCCACATTGGATTACGACTGATATTCAGGGCAGGAGCAAGGCAATAATCAATTTCGTTTGCTTCCATTTCCCTTCCATATGCTCTTCCCATTCTAACCATGGAGCTCATGTCCCAGGTCTGGGCCATATTCATCGGAGATGGGAAACAGGTGCAAGGAATACCTATAATGTGTAGACCAGAAGGACCATCAGCTATAGACACACTTGGAATACCCAACGTGGATGCAAACTGAGATGTGGTCCTAGATGCTATTTCAAATCCATTTTTATCTAAGCTAAAACTAAAATTAAATCTGGTCTCATTATCGAGCTTGGATTCTTCAATAGCTCCCACAACTATTCTTGCCAAAATCTCCGGAGATAAGGATGCAATGAATTCTTCCATTGTCACTTTACCCTTTATTACATCAATAAAGGTAGTATTACCGCAAGGCTTCACCTGCTGGATATTCTCATGAACCCTATCTCTGATTTTATATTTGTTGTCGTTTACATAGGAAACGTATTTACTGCCCTCAGGAATATATGTAGTAACTTCTCTGATTGGAACAATCTTTTTGTTTGCAGAATTATAGTCAGCACTGGCAAGAGACGCAACTTTGATATAGCCGGTGGCAATCTCTCCTCTAGGAGGTGGTGTAAGGAACTCTAACTCTTTCGCTGGTCCCATCACATCAGTTACCTTCATAATTGTAGTACGCTTATCCAACACTACCTTTGCGCATATTTCAGTGTCCCTGGAGTTGACACCGACTCTAAAGAGATAGTCACCTTTTTCCATTATCCAGGCAGATTTTTCCTCATCAAAAGAGGTAAGTGACATAATTGGAACCTTCAGTGTCAATTCCTCAGATTCTCCTGGTTTAAGCTTACCTGTCTTACCAAAAGAACAAAGAACCTGAAATGGTTTCTCAATTTTTCCTAGTGGTTGACTGCAGTATACCTGAACCACCTGACGTCCAGCCACATCACCAGTGTTGGTCACCTTAACTCGTAGCAGAATAGCTATCCAACTGGCCTCGAAATATTCCAAACTAATATCAAAAGTGGTGTAGCTCAATCCGTAGCCAAATGGGTACAGTGGCGTCACATCAAAGGCATCAAAATACCTATAGCCAACATAAATACCTTCTTTATAATCGATATCTTTGCTAGCAGCGGCTTTCCCCTTTTTTGCACTTCCCATACAGGTAGAGTAATCCTTATACTTTTTAGCCCAGGTATTTGAGATTCTTCCACTTGGATTAACTGCCCCCGTGAGAACATCAGCAAGTGAATTTCCAGCCTCCATACCAGGAATTCCCATTAAAATGATTCCCTTTACGCTCTTTAACCTTGCAATAGAAGCAATTTCCATCATTCCGGAATTCATTACCAAAATGACATTTTTAAAAGAGCTTGTAATTAAGCTGAGATTCTCCTGTTCCACTTGAGAAAGATGGTATGGCTTGGTATCACCTTGTCCATTATTTCCAAGGTGGGCACGTCTAACAACATATACACAAGTATCTGTTCCTAAAATAGCTTCTGCCATATCTGCCACAGAAATAGGAACTTCTTCAGCCAAGCTCCTCATTCCTGCAAATACTCGTACAGTTCGACCTTTATCGTTTTCCTTTGAAATCTGCTTACATGCCTTCTCCATTTTCAGAAGCCAGCTATCAGTACTAAAGGAAAATCCATTATCCAATAACCCCTGCTTAACACTAACATTCTTATCCGTAAATACGTAGTTATAAAAAATGCCGCAAAAAATAGTGTCAACAGCACCCGCTCCAAACAAAGCAATTTTCCCCCTGTTCATCGGAAGAATGCCATTGTTTTTAAGCAAAACCATACTGTCGGCACCGATTGTCCTAACCAAATCTCTATGCTCTGGGAATTCCATTTTCCCAGTTTTAGTTAATACACCCTTAAGTTGTCGCAAATTCATGTATTATTACTCCCACAAATAAGCCAAAAAAGCCCTTTTACCTTTATTTTAATTAAGGAATATGATACTATTTTTTTATTTAAAAACTGTGTACATTTTGTTAAAAAAATATTCACATTTAATTGCATTTAGGTTTTTTTACTCATTTTTATTGTGGAGGTTATTATTTATGTTCCAAGATATGTTTACTAGAGACTCCTCTCTTTCTTTTGAGGTTTTTCCGCCAAAAAAAGATGATGAGTTTGAGAACTGCTACAAGGTACTGGATTCATTAGCTACACTTAATCCAGATTTCATCAGTGTGACTTATGGAGCAGGTGGAAGTCGTTCAAAGAAGACTGTTGATATTACAAACTACATCCAAAACACATTAAAGATAGACGCCATGGCACATATGACTTGCGTTGGTTCTACAGAAGATGATATTTTGGGCGTTGCAAAAGACTTAGAATCAGTTGGCGTTTCTCACGTCCTCGCCTTAAGAGGAGACAAGCCTCGCGATATGTCAGATGAGCAGTTTGAAAGAAGAATCTTTCCTCATGCTACAGACCTGATTCGTTTTCTTAATGAAAAAACATCGCTAAAGGTTTCTGCCTCATGCTATCCTGAAAAACACCCAGAGGCTATCTCTATTGATTCAGATATAGCATTTATGAAAATGAAGCAGGACATGGGTGCAGAAATGTTCATCTCTCAGCTCTTTTTCGATAACGCAGATTTCTATCGTTTCGTTGAAAGAGCAGACAAAGCAGGAATCACAGTCCCAATTGTTGCTGGTATCATGCCAATTACTTCCGCAAAGCAAATAGGTTCCACTGTTACTCTTGCAGGTTCTTCTGTTCCTAAGAGATTAGCTGACATCTGTGCAAAGTATGGTGAAGATGCAGATGCAATGCGTTCAGCCGGCATTGAATATGCTATCAATCAGATTAATGATCTTCGTAAATGCGGTATGGGCCACATTCATATTTATTGTATGAATAAGCCAAAGATGACTGCAGAAATCTGCCAGCAGATTTAATCAGGTTATTCAAGAAAGAGTTTTGCTTTGCAAAACTCCCGCAGTGCGAGGCGGCAATTGCTGCAAGCAATTAAATTCATCTGCCGCCGAGACACATATTTGCACACAAAGTGTGCTTTTTACTTTATAGGAGATTGCAGAGCAATTTCCTATAAAGTAAAAAATAGACTTCCTCGGAAAATTCCGAGGAAGTCCTTTTTTTATTTAACATCATAATAGATTCTTGATTCTGGTGGCACTGATTCAGTAATAAAGGTTGAACCACCAATAATAGAGTCATGTCCAATCACTGTATCTCCACCGAGAACTGAAGCGTTGGAATAGATAGTCACATTATCCTCAATGGTCGGATGACGACGTACGCCTCGAAGATTTTGACCACCTCTGGTAGAAAGAGCGCCAAGGGTAACACCCTGGTAAATCTTAACATTCTTTCCTATTACTGTAGTTTCTCCAACTACAATACCTGTTCCATGATCTATGAAGAAATATTCTCCTATTGTAGCACCTGGATGAATATCAATACCAGTATTTGAATGAGCATACTCTGTCATAATACGTGGAATGATTGGAACTCCAAGAAGATAGAGCTCATGTGCTAGTCTGTATATTGTAATTGCAAAAATTCCTGGGTAAGCAAAAATGATTTCATCAATACTTGTGGCTGCAGGGTCACCATCGAAAGCTGCTGCAAGGTCTGTATCCAGCAATGCCCTCACATGAGGAATTTTCTTCAGAAATGCAAGAGAAAGCTCCTCAGCCTTGGCACTGCATTCATCGTCACAGCATCCACAGTAATTTGCACTATAGCAAAGGATCAATGCAATCTGCTTGTTTAAATTATAAACTACATCCTCCATGAGGGTGTTAAGGTTTGTCTCTACGTTGTATACCTTATATACGTGGTCACGATAGTAACCTGGATATACAATTCTAAGTAGCTTCATTGTGATATCAATGATGCTGTCCTTGTTAGGCTGATGGAAGGTATCCATCTTGTCAATTGCCCTGTCTGATTTGTAATCTTTGATAAGTTCTTCTGTAATCTCCAGTATTTCCTGCTCTATTTTCTTCCCGTCCATTATACGACACTCCTGTCTACTTCATTAATTGCTTTTTATTCTAGCATATTAGGGTTCTTTTTGCACAAAAATCCCTCGCGAAATATCGCGAGGGTTCTGTTGTGTAGGTTACATACTCAAATATTCAAGGCCTTTACGTACCTCTTCCGGCACCTCACCGCCATTCTTTTCCACCTTATCTATCATAGTCTTGAGATGGTTTCGATCCTGACTGCATTTTATCTCATGACGAGAAATTCCCTGTTCATACATGGGATGACTTGACACCTTTGACCGGTAGGTCTTTGAAAAAGTACAATGCTTGTTTAGAATATTTCTCTCTGCCTTATTTAGACGAATACTGCCTTGAGCTTCAAAATTTATCCAAATAGTATACTGCTTTGTAAATGCTTCACGCATATTGTTGCGGGAAGATTTTAGCAACGTCTTTACTTTTTCTTTATTTTCAGCTGACAAATCCTTGTTCTTTCTATAGAAGGTGAAGTAGTCGTAGAAATCAGAGGTAAGACATTCAGATCCGATATCATTCCATCTTGAACCCTGCTCCTTACGACAAATCTCCCAACGAAAGGCTCCACAGCAGTAAATCATAAGCTTGTCTATATCATCAAAGGTAAACATTGGAAATACAAAACGCCCTGGAGAGTCTACTTTGATTCCACCACACTCCTGCCACATCATGGCACGCATGCCACAATTAGGAAGAAGAATAATATCTGGCTCCACTCTCTTCTTATAGGACTCACTTTTTACGTTGGCTTCCATGTCGGTGAAGAAGCCCTCTCGAAGGAAAATCTGATAGTCTACACTTTCAATTTTGCCTATAGCCTCCATGAGCTTTGCGTTGGTAAGAAGCATACGCATTGGCTCTGCACCAAAATCCTCCTTTGTAAGGACTGGACAGAATGAAGACATCTTTCCTGAGGTGGTTCTGTTGGCAGAGATAAAGAAATTGTTCATCTCAAACTTTACCTTCTGCTCCTGGTCAGCCATCCAGGTTGGCATATCAGCTTCGGAAATATTTCCGGCCTTGCGCTCTTCAAGAACAAATCCTCTATAATCCAAATCCAATTCATTTCGGCTAGGTTCTCTGTCTCCAGCATACACAGCACGAAGCCAGGTATATATGGTATACATATGCTCAGTACAGATAATTGTATCCAGACGATCTACCAAGTCAGCCAGTTCGTTAGTAATGTCCTCACCCACAGCATCGTAATCAATATAGCCAAAATGCAGGAACATCCTGATGATGGTATCCAGTTCTCCGCCATAAGCCTCATGCTCCAAAGCCCTGAAGAAAGTCTTCTGATAAAGATCATAGAATAAATCAACAGCCTTTTTACGGATTTTACGTTCATTATCTTCCTTGCTCTCTCTGTCTGAAAGTTCAAGATAATCACGAATTTGCTGATGATACTCTGGAATCTTTTCTCCCTCAATCTGCGCAAATTCGCAAATGTGTTCAAAGGTCTGATTAAATTCAGCCTGCTTCATCATCTTTGCTTCATCAAAGGCAGCGGCTGTAGCTGCGAAGTCATGAGAATCGTACTCTGCCCATCGTTTCTTTAAAAGAGCTTTGTCAAATACACCTGAAGACGTCATATATTTGTAGAGCATCTTCATCAATTTGATTATATTATCCTGCTCAGCGCCCCGTTGAGCAGCGTAGATTCTGAGATTGAAGATGAGTTCAAACATATCTCCCTTGTCTGGCGATAATAGAATTGGAGAATACTCCTCCAAATAGAAGCCCATTGACTCTATACATTCAATGGCTCGCTTCATATAACCACAACTAATGCCAATTACACCATTGGCTATCTCCGTGCGGCTTCCATATATATTCTCTATTTCCCTGTTGTCAACAGCATTCAAGCTGTCAATATAATCGTGTTCCCAATCGAGAATTTCTCCCTTAATATCTAAAGGTTCCAATTCCTCTAGCATTGGAATCGTTTGAATTTCGCAGCCAATACTGCGGCACAGCTTTTTATAATTATTATTTATACCATGACAGTACTCCAGGAAATCCTCAACATTCTTTTTATATTCATCATATATCTTAAAGACATCACGGCACTGTCTAAATGCCCCCTTTGAAAAACCAAAAATATACACTGGCTGAGCTTCAAAAATAGATTGAAAATCGGACATGGTTTTATACGGACATTTGATAACCATTGCATCTTCTGTCACTTTATATTCAGCCTCGTATTCCAGATTTAATGCATCCGAAAGGCCCGCAATAGTACCTGGGCCCAGTGAAATATGCTGACCCTTCCAGGTTTGTTCGATTGAACCAGTAACGATAACATACATGCAATCAACTGGGTCACCCTCAGATATTATTTTTTTGCCTTTAGGGATGTTAATTGGTTCCAAATTCGCTCCTTATATGTATAATGCCCCACTTTTACTAGATAATTTAATTATAGAAATGCACGAATTTTCTGTCAATTAGACAGCGTAGAATTCACAAAAATATAAAAAATCACCGGATAATTCTCAACATAAGAAGAGTCCAGTAGTAGCTATCAAGCTCTTGTTATTGCTGCATGAGACGCGTTAGTCGAAGAAAGCAATACAAGGCTTGAGAGTGTAACTACTGGACTCTTCGTAGAGTCTTATATTTTTTTTATTTTATTTTGTTCCGAAGATTCGATCGCCAGCGTCACCAAGACCTGGGCAGATGTAAGCATCTGAGTTAAGCTCACGATCAATGTGTCCAATGTAAATCTGAACATCTGGGTGAGCCTCGTGAAGAGCTCTAACTCCTTCAGGAGCACCAATGATAGCCATAAACTTGATGCGCTTTCCACCATGCTGCTTGATAAGATCAATAGCATCAATGGCAGAACCGCCAGTAGCAAGCATAGGATCAGTAACAACGATAAGACGCTCTTCGATTGGGCTAGGAAGCTTGCAGTAATACTCGTGTGGCTCATGTGTCTCCTCGTCACGGTACATACCGATGTGGCCAATCTTTGCAGTAGGAACGAGACGCTGGATACCATTTACCATACCAAGTCCTGCACGAAGAATTGGCACGATTGCCATCTTACGACCAGCAATAACTGGTGCCATGCACTTCTCGATTGGTGTTTCACACTCGATTTCTACTGTCTGTAAATCGTTAAGAGCCTCAAATGCTTCAAGCATTGCGATTTCCTCTACAAGGGCTCTAAACTCAGCTGTACCTGTATTCTTGTCTCTAAGCATTGTGATTTTGTGCTGAAGTAATGGATGTGTAAGTTCTACTACATTATCTAATTTTTCCATTTTATAATTTCCTCCTTAAATTCCATCTTTATCAAAACGATATCTCTCAGGATTACCATAATCGTAATCTCTTCCAGGGATAATCGCATTGAGAACTACTCCTGCGATTGCAGCGATTGCAAGGCTTGTAAGTGTGATATCTGTAGAACCTACTGTAAATGTTAGTCCATCAGAAAAACCAAGACCGCATACTAAGATGACTGCTGCAATAATCAGATTTCTTGAGTGAGTAAAATCAACGTGATTCTCTACCACATTTCTAATTCCTATTGCACTTATCATACCATAGAGCATGAAGCTGATACCACCCACAATTGCACTTGGCATTGTACCAATGATATCCGCCATCTTTGGAATGAACGAAAGAACGATAGCATATACTGCTGCAATTCTGATAACCTTTGGATCATGAACCTTTGAAAGCTCAAGTACGCCTGTATTTTCACCATAAGTGGTGTTTGCAGGACCGCCAAAGAATGCTGAAAGGGCTGTAGCAAAACCATCACCTACAAGTGTACGGTGAAGGCCTGGGTCAGACACAAGGTCTTCGCCAACTGTAGCTGAAATTGCTGACATATCACCGATGTGCTCCATCATGGTAGCAATGGCGATTGGTGCCATAACGAGAATTGCTGAAATATTAAATTTGCAGATGAAGAAATCTGGAAGACCTATCCATGCTGCATCTTTTACTGTGGCAAAATCAAGAATTGCACTGCCATCAGCATTTGTCATACCAAGGGCATTGAAAATCAATGCGCATCCATATGAAATAAGAACACCCATAAGGATTGGAAGAATCTTGAGCATTCCCTTACCCCAAATGTTAAATATGATTACAACTGAAAGTGCGATGATAGCAAGTGGCCAGTTAGATGAAGCATTGGTAATTGCCGATGGGGCAAGTGAAAGGCCGATACAAATGATGATTGGACCTGTGACAACTGGTGGAAGGTATTTCATAACCTTGTTGATACCAACAAGCTTGATGATTAGTGCAAGTACAAGATAAAGAGCTCCTGCCACTACAATACCGCCACATGCATATGGAAGCTTCTCGCCCATTGTCATGTTTTTGAAAATACCTGTATTTAAATTAGCAACTGTGTGAAATCCGCCAAGAAAAGCAAATGAAGAACCAAGAAAAGCGGGAACTTTTAACTTAGAACAAAGATGGAAAAATAAAGTGCCGACACCTGCAAAAAATAGAGTAACCTGAATTGAAAGACCTTCGCCATTGAAATAATTGTTGACGAGAATTGGAACTAAAATAGTGGCTCCGAACATTGCAAATAAATGTTGAAGACCTAAAATTAGCATTTTCGGTAAGCCTAGCGTCGAGGCATCTTTGATTGGTGAATGTGAATTCATACATTTCCTCCCTTGATTATAAAATTTACATTAAATAAACCTATGGTCTATTTAAAATTGCTCAAACTTTCGATATTCTATCACAACAATATCAATCTGACAAGATAAATTATTATTAAATGTACCGGGTAAAAAGTATAAAAGAACACTCGTAGTGCCTTTGAATCACGACCACGTTTGCCATTATAAAAGAATAATGGGATTAGCATAATAAAAGCCAGCACTTCTATTTTTCCAGACATCAAAGCCAACATCAGCACACCAATGCCAAAGGATGTTATGCGCTGTTCTTTGGAAACACCATATAAAAAATACATGGCTGTAATACATGCAATGCCCCCCTCAGAATAGTCAAGCTTTAATAAATAGCCTATTCCCATTCCTGCAAGCATAATAGCTGCCGCAAGTAGCCTCCTTATACGCTCATCTCGAATAGTGTCAGCAGTTTTATAAAGCACTGAATGTATCAAAAGCAGCACTAAAAGCCCTAGTGCCAATTCCCACATAACATTGTTGTGAGACCAATCTATGAGCTTCCATCTAAGTGCTAAATCAAATGGAAGCTCAGAAACTACCGCCATTGCCAGAATTCTCAAGACATATTTTTTAAGATTAGAGGTATGTAAAAAGCCCTCAACAAGCATATAGCAATAGATAGGAAACGCCATGCGACCTATACCTCTCATCACCCAATAGACGTCCTTAAATCTATTAAAAACCACCATATCTGTTTGCTGATTAAGCCAGTACAAAAGAATTCCTACTGCAATATGGTCTATAAGCATGGTAACCACTGCAATAGTCTTAAATCCTGTACCTGTTATTTCGAATTTTCTGCCTGCATCCAGAGTCATGTTATAATACCAGCCATTCAATAAATTCTCTAACGCAGCCTCTACCGCCATCCTTTGTAGCTACAAAATCAGCGATTTCAATAACTTCCTTTGCTGAATCGGCTGGACAACCAACAAGTCCGCCTTCTGCCTTGATAGCTTTCATGGCTGTCAAATC
>JAEEGL012019342.1_pt1 | contig 22414 bp, 19 predicted proteins | sample 9134231 | NCBI WGS metagenome assembly JAEEGL01 (sample SAMN16246548, study PRJNA631951) | gut metagenome | biome: gut microbiome; feature: rumen; material: fiber-attached | host: Bos | place: Iran: Karaj | collected 2018-10
GTCCTGCGTCATTTTTTTGCTCTCGCGCAGCCTGCGGATCACGTCTCCGGTCACATATCTGTCCATGATGCTCGCCTCCTTACGGGGTCAGTCTATCACATGAGAAAGAAAGAAGCTACCTACGCATCGTAGAGTCGGGGTCCTCACGAGACGGGATTGTTTGCTGGCAGCAGCATTGTTTTGCTGCCGCGACCTATCGCACGGCGCAGAGGGCCCCGCAAACCCGCACTGGCCGATAAAGAATAAAAGAGGAGACGCGGCCGCGCCTCCTCTTTTGTATTGCTTGTGCAGGGAATCCTCCCGCAGAAGGATGCGCCGCGGGAGTCCGTTTTCTGTTTTTTCAGCGGACTGCGTGGAACTTGTTCCAGTGTTCCACATAATCGTCGTACAGCTCCGGCATGCGGGTGGGCGGATTGAGCTCATACGGGCAGCGGGAGGCGCACTGTCCGCACTCGATGCAGAGCTTGGTGTCCTCCATCATCTGCTTCCAGTCCTCGGTCATCATTTGGGAAACAGGCATTCTGCGCAGGTTGTAATAGCTGCGCATGACCATATCCACCCGAATGCCCATGGGGCAGGGCAGACAGTATCCGCAGTTTCTGCAGAAATTCCCTTTGAGCTCCGCGCGGTCGGCAGCGATGACCTCTTCGGCCTTCACGGGGTCGGGAGCCTTCTTTAAGTAACCGAGCATCTCTTCCAGCTCGTGCATGTGCTGCATGCCGAGGATCGGAAGCGCATCCGGATGCTGCGAGAAGAAGTGGAAGACCGCGCCGCCGTCACAGATCACGCCGCCGCCAAAGGGCTTCATGGCAACAAATCCCATGCCGGCCGCAACGCAGTCTTTTTGCAGCTGCAGTTCGGAATCGCTCGAAAGGTAGGCATAGGGGAACTGAAGGACTTCATAGAGACCGCTTTCGATGGCCTCTCTGGCAATATGCTCGCGGTGATTGGTGATGCCGATATGCAGGATCTTGCCCTCCTGCTTGGCGCGCAGCATCGCATCATACACGCCATCCTCCCCACCGGGCTTCGGGCAAAACGGAGGATTGTGAACCTGAAGCACATCCACATGATCGGTTTTGAGCAAACGCAGGCTGGTTTCGAGGTCTTCGGTCACCCCTTGGGCCGTAAAATGATGTGATTTGGTGGCGATGAAGATCTCGTTTCTCACATCAGAGAGGGCAACCCCGATCTTCTCCTCGCTGTCGGAATACATCCGAGCCGTATCATAGTAATTGATTCCATTGTCATAGGCTTTGCGAAGAAGGCGGGTGACATCCTCCATCGGCTGACGCTGCAGGGGAAGGCAGCCGAATGCAATGGCGCTGGCCTCGATCCCGGTTCTTCCAAGACGGATGGTTCTCATAACGCATTCTCTCCTTTGTTTTCCCCTTCTGTAAAGAGGGGGGCATTTTTCGGCAAAAACCTGGGGGAGCCGGCTGCGGGACAGGGCAAAAAGCTCTCTGCCGGTCTCTCGCACTCTTTTTCGATTATTGTATCAAAGCGGGACTCGTCTTGCAAGAGAGAGTTGAGTTTGCTATAATAAATTGGTTAATTGTATCCGGCGTGCAAGCGCTTGCGCGCCGATTCCAACGAAAGGGAGCAAACATGAATCAAAAGAATCATAAAACCTCGATCGGCGGGCAGGCGCTGTATGAGGGAATCATGATGCGCGGCCCGAAAAAGCACGCGATCGCGCTCCGTCTGCCGGATGGGACCATCGAGACAACGGTGAAAGAAAACCACAGTATCCGGCAGCGCTATCGTCTCTTTCGTCTGCCCATTCTGCGCGGTATGGCCTCTTTGGTTGAATCGCTCTCTCTTGGATATAAAACGCTGACCTATTCCTTCGAAAAGGCCGGCCTGGAGGAGGAGCCCACCAAGTTTGAACTCTGGCTCTCCAAGGTTTTCGGCAAGTCTGTGATGGACCTTGTCGTCGCAGTGGCGGGGGTGCTGGGCGTTGTGCTGGCGCTTTCGATCTTTATGCTGCTGCCGGCGGCCGCCGTGAAACTCCTCGGCGGCTGGATCCCCGCCTGGAGCCGCGCTTTGGCAGAAGGTGTGATCAAGATCGCGGTGTTTTTGATCTATGTGGCGGCGATTTCACACATGGAGGAGATTCGACGGACCTTCGAATACCACGGGGCGGAGCACAAGACCATCTTCGCCTATGAGGCAGGTCTGGAGCTGACCGTGGAAAACGTCCGCAAGATGTCGCGGTTCCATCCCCGTTGCGGAACCAGTTTTCTGATCATTGCCATGATCGTCAGCGTGCTTTTCTTCTCGCTGCCCATCGTCACATGGGACAGTGTGCTGCTGCGTATGGCGACCAAGCTGATCATGCTGCCGCTCGTGGTGGGCGTGGCATATGAGTTCATCTACCTTGCGGGAAAATACGACAACTGGCTCACCCGCACACTCTCGGCGCCGGGTCTTTGGATCCAGAGACTGACCACCAAGGAGCCGGATGACAGCCAGATCGAAGTGGCGATCGCCTCCATGCTTCCGGTGCTGACCGGCAATCCGGAGGACGACAAGTGGTAAGCTTTCGTCTTCGTGCCGAACTGGCAGAGCACTTGCGCCGTTTTGGAGTCGAAATGCCGGAACGGGAGGCGCGCATGCTGCTGTGCGCCGCATGGGAGATCTCTCTTGATCAGCTGCTGCAGCTCGGAGCGCAGGAAGAGGTGCCGGGGGAGGTCGAAGAAGCGGCACGCCGGCTCGTGCTGCGCAGAGCGGAAGGAGAGCCGCTTCAATACCTGCTTGGACAGTGGGATTTTTACGGGGAGACCTTTTTATGCTCGCCGCAGGCGTTGATTCCGAGGCCTGAGACCGAGCTTTTGGTGACTCAGGCGATCCGTTGGGCAAGGGAGCACCCCGCCTGCCGTACCCTGCTCGACGCGGGCTGCGGCACCGGCTGCATCGGGATCACAGCGGCGCTTCACACTGGATGTCGCCCCACGCTGCTGGATCTCTCAGAGGGCGCGCTTGCGTTGGCAAAATACAACGCGAAGCGGCTCTCGGTGGAGGCGGAATTTGTTTTGGCAGACCTCTTGGAGGGACCGACCGGGGAGCGCCGCTGGGATATGTTGATTTCCAACCCGCCGTATCTCACGAAAGAGGATATGGCGTGTCTTCAGCGCGAGGTGCGATATGAGCCGGAAACGGCGCTTTTCGGAGGGGAAGACGGGCTGCTCTTTTACCGTGCTCTTGCCGAAAAGTGGATCTCCTGTGTGTCGCCGGGCGGTCTCGTTTTGGTGGAGCATGGACAGGGACAGGGAGAGGCCGTCAGCGCGCTCTTCCGGGCGGCGGGCCTTAAGAAAGTCCAGACGATGCCGGACTATGCGGGGATCGACCGGATTACACGGGGAGAGATCCCCGAGAACTGAATTGGGAGTGCGGCATGGGGGAAAACCGAGGAACCTCCGGGTATCGGTGCGCTGAGAAAAAAGAAATTTGTCAGGGAAATCCCCTTGCCGAACCGGCGGCGATGTGTTACAATAAAACAAACAAAAGTTCTTTATTTAGGCTTGGGCCTTGCTTTTGACGGATCATGCAAAAAAAGCGCGCGCTTCGATTGGGGCGCGTGGGGGGAGGCAGAGTATGTCAGACAAAAAAGAGGCATTGAAAAACGCCTTGGCGCAGATTGAAAAGCAGTTTGGAAAAGGGGCCGTGATGAAGCTGGGGGAGAACGTGGCCATGAATGTGGGAGCGATCCCCACCGGCTCCCTGGCGCTTGATGTTGCGCTCGGCATCGGAGGCATTCCGCGCGGCCGCATCATCGAGATTTATGGGCCGGAATCCTCGGGTAAAACCACACTGGCGCTCCACTGCGTCGCACAGGCGCAAAAGGCTGGCGGAGAAGCGGCCTTTATCGATGTGGAGCATGCGCTCGATCCCGTCTATGCCGCCCAACTCGGAGTTGACGTGGATTCGCTGCTGGTGGCGCAGCCCGACAGCGGCGAACAGGCGCTTGAGATCACGGAAACGTTGGTGCGCAGCGGCGCGATCGATATCGTTGTGGTCGACTCTGTGGCGGCGCTTGTCACCCGCGCCGAGATTGAGGGTGAAATGGGAGATACGCACGTGGGATTGCAGGCAAGGCTGATGTCGCAGGCCATGCGCAAGCTGGCCGGAACCATGGCAAAGGCAAACTGCGCGGCGATCTTTATCAACCAGCTCCGTGAGAAGGTGGGCGTGGTCTATGGGAATCCCGAGGTCACTCCGGGCGGACGCGCCCTCAAGTTCTATTCTTCGGTGCGCATCGACGTTCGCAGGGTGGAACAGATCAAGTCGGGCACGGAGGTTTTGGGAAACCGCACACGTGCAAAGGTCGTGAAAAACAAGGTAGCTCCGCCCTTCCGAGAGGCCGAGTTCGACATTCTGTATGGGCAGGGGATTTCGAGAGAAGGCGAGCTGATCGATCTTGGCGTGAAATATGATGTGATGGCCAAAAGCGGCTCCTGGTTCTCCTATGGCGATCTGCGTCTCGGGCAGGGTAAGGAGAACACCAGAGAATACTTAAAGGCGCACCCGGAACTCATGGATGAGCTCGAAGCGAAGATTCGGGCGATTGTTTCCGAAAAGCCGGGAGCAGAAAAGCCGGAGGAGGCCGCCGCGCCGGCGCCTGCCGCAAAACCGGTGAGCGCGGCCAGACCGGCCGCCGCCGAGGATGCGGAAAAGCCGGTAAAACCACAGACGGCAGCGCGGCAGAGCGGATCGAAGAAGCTGGACATCTCCGCGGAGGATTTTGAGTGAGTTCGGTGATCACAAGGCTGACGGCGCTCCGAAACGGGGGACTTCGCATCGAGGTGAATGGAGCAGCCTTCTGTGTGGTCGACGGGGTCGACTGGGCAGACTTCGGACTTGTAAAGGGTGATGAGCTCCCTTTGGAGATCAGGGAGGAACTGCTTGCGGCCGCCGAGCGGTTCAAAGCACGGCAGAGCGCCGCTGCCAGCCTTGCGATGCAGGACGCTTCCAGTAAGGGACTGGAACGCAAGCTGCGGCAAAAAGGCATTTCCGAAGAGGTGGCGCGCGAAACGGTTGATCGTTTTGTGCGGCTTGGCTTCGTGCAGGATGAGGCGTACGCCCTTCGACTGGCAAACAAGCTGCATGAGGGAAAGGGATATGGTCGTCTGCGCGTAGCTCAGGAGCTGCGGGCCAAGGGCGTGGAACGGGAGCTAGCCGAGCAGGTTCTGGAACAGCTCCCGTCCGACGAGGACGCGCTGATTTTGAGAATCGAAAAGAAATATGCAGGAGTGGACTGGAGCAACAGAAAAGAGCGCGCTGCGGCAGTGCGCGGTCTGCTGCGTTATGGCTTCTCCTATGAAGAGGTTTCAGACGTCGTTCGGCGTTTGAAAGGGGAGGAATTGGAATGAGCACCCGAGTGGCCATGATTTCGCTGGGTTGTCCCAAAAACCAGGTGGAAGCGGAGCGTATGCTGGCAATGCTGGCCGACGCAGGCTGCGAGCTGGTGGGAGATACGGCCGAGGCGCAGGTTGCGGTGATCAACACTTGTGGCTTTATCGACTCGGCCAAGCAGGAGGCGATCGACCACATTTTGGAGATGGCGGCGCTCAAGGAAGAGGGATTGCGCGGTATCGTGGTAACAGGCTGTCTGGCCGAACGCTACCGCGAACAGATCCGAGAGCAGATTCCCGAGGTAGATGTAGTGCTGGGCGGCGGAAGCGTCGACGATATCGTGGAAGCGGTGGAATCGGCGGCCCGCGGCGAGGGCTTTGAGCGGTATGCGGATATCGAGAAGGTCGAGCTGGGAGGAGACCGTCTGCTGACCACCCCATTTTACACAGCCTATCTGAAGCTGGGAGACGGATGCGATAATTTCTGCACCTACTGTGCGATCCCGTTGATTCGCGGCCGGCTGCGCAGCAGACCGATTGAGGAGCTTCTGCGGGAGGCGCGCGCCTTGGCTGAGGGCGGCGTGCGCGAGCTGGTGCTGGTGGCGCAGGACACCACCCGTTACGGCGAGGATCTATATGGAGAAAACCGTCTGGTCGAGCTGCTGCAGGAGCTTGAGCGGGTAGAGGGGATCGCATGGATCCGGATCCTCTATGCCTACCCGGACAGGGTGAGCGATCGTCTGCTCGACTGTATGGCCGCCAGTAAAAAGGTGCTCCCCTATATCGATTTGCCGCTCCAGCACTGCGACGACCGGATTTTAACCGCGATGAACCGCCGCGGCGACAGAAAAGAGATCGAGGATGTGCTGCGCAGGGTGCGGGAAAAGCTTCCGAATGCCTGTGTTCGCACAACCTTTATCTGCGGATTTCCCGGCGAGAGCGAAGAGCAGTTTGAATCGCTGTGTGACTTTGTGAAGGAACAGCGCTTTGATCGGATGGGCTGCTTTGCCTATTCCGCAGAGGAGGGTACGCCGGCGGCCGAGTTCCCCGATCAGATTCCGGAGGAAGAAAAACAGCGGCGGGTCGATCTGCTCATGCTGTGTCAGAACCTCATCTCTACCGAGATCAATCAAACCTGGGTCGGCAGACGGCTGACCGTTCTGGTCGAGGAATATGAAGAGGAAGCCGATCGCTTTGTCGGCCGCAGTTATCGGGATGCACCGGAGGTGGACGGCAGGGTTTATTTTGAAAGCGAGGCAGAGTGTGAGATCGGTTCCTTCGTGGAGGTCATGGTGACGGCCGCAGATGATTACGATCTCTACGGAACGGTCTGTATCGAATAGAATGATAAAAGGACCGGAGTTGCCGGAGCGGAGCCCTTCTTGAATTGCGGACAGGGCGGGCCGCGCGGGATTTGCAGGCGTTTTTCAAATCGGCATGCAAAACGAATCACAAAACTCGGCGTTGAGGCCATAATTCGTGTTTTGGTCCATGTAGAATGCGTTTTTCGGGCAGGCGGGGAGATCCCGCCTGCCATTTGCTTTTTGATTTTCTCTTGCGTGTAGAAGGGAAGGGCGAAAAAAGCGCCCTATTTTGTGAAAAACCGAACAGGAAGAGGAGTATATATCCGATTTTATAATGAGCCGTCTTGTGCGAGTTGCTATTGTAATTGGAACCGAATTCCTATATAATACAATCATAAGGATAAAAAGGAGCGGAAGGCGCTTTCGCTCCGGAAAGAGCGGTTCACCATGAATCTTGCGAATCGGATCACGGTAGTACGTATGCTGCTCATTCCGCTGTTTTTGGTCTTGCTGCTGCACGTGGATGCGCCAAACGGTCCCCTGTGGGCGTTGGCGGTCTACCTTGCCGCATCCTGTACCGACAAGCTGGACGGGTGGGTTGCACGAAAATGGAATCTTGTAACCACATTTGGAAAATTTTTCGATCCTTTGGCCGATAAGCTGCTGGTGCTTTCGGCACTGGTCTGTCTGACCTGGATGCATCTGTGTTCCCCCTATGTCTGCATCCTGATTCTGATGCGGGAACTGGTCGTAACGTCGTTTCGGATCGTGGCCATGGGAAGCGGGCTGGAGCTGGCTGCCGATGGTTGGGGAAAGGCAAAAACGTTTGTCCAGAACGTGGCGATCTATCTGGTCCTGCTCGGCATAGTCTGGAAAGACGCCGCAAAGCCGGGAGAGCTGCTGCTGTGGTTGGCCGCACTTCTCACCGTTTATTCCGGCTACCGCTATCTGGCGAAGAACTGGAGCTGCATTGGAGATAATTGGTAAAGGGGCCTACAGGGTCGCCTTTGCTTCCTAAGGGAGAAAGAAAGGAGCTTTCTGCATGAAACTGTATAATGATATGACACGCCGCAAGGAGGAATTTGTCCCGCTGAAGGAAGGCGAGGTCTCCATCTATTCCTGCGGTCCGACCGTATACAACTTTTTCCATATCGGCAATGCGCGGCCCTTCATCGTATTCGACTGCCTGCGCCGGTATCTGGCATACCGTGGGTACAGGGTCAAGTTTGTCCAGAACTTCACCGATGTGGACGATAAGATCATCAACAAGGCAAACGAAGAGGGTGTCACCAGCGACGAGATCGCACAGCGGTATATCGACGAGTATTTTGTCGATGCCGGCGGCCTCGGCGTTTTGCCGGCCGATGTGCACCCCCGTGCGACCGATACCATCAAAGAGATCATCGATCTGGTCAAAACGCTGGTGGATAAGGGCTATGCCTATGAGTCGAACGGCGATGTCTACTACCGCACACTGAAGTTCAAGGGCTATGGAAAGCTGTCGCACCAGCCCATCGATGAGCTCCTTGCAGGCGCCAGAATCGATGTCTCCGAGCAGAAGGAGGATGCGCTCGACTTCGTGCTCTGGAAGGCGAGCAAGCCCGGCGAACCCGCCTGGGATTCTCCGTGGGGCCCCGGCCGTCCCGGCTGGCATATTGAGTGTTCGGCCATGGCCAACAAGCACCTCGGGAAAACCATCGATATTCACTGCGGCGGGCAGGATCTGATCTTCCCCCACCATGAAAACGAAATCGCACAGTCTGAAGCGGCCAACGGCTGTGAGTTTGCACGGTACTGGGTTCACAATGGCTATATCAATGTCGACAACGTCAAGATGAGCAAATCGCTCGGCAACTTCTTCACGGTGCGCGACGCCTCGAAGGTCTATGGCTACGAAGTGATCCGGTTCTTCATGCTGTCGGCCCATTACCGCAGCCAGATCAACTATTCCGCTGAAACGCTGGAGCAGGCAAAGGCGGGGCTGGAACGTCTTTACAACTGCAAGAACAACCTGCTCTTCCTGCGTGACAGAGCGGCCAACGGAGAGCTCACCGAAGCCGAGAGCAAGGCAGTGGCCCGTTTTGCCGACCACAAGCAGAGCTTTCTTGACGCCATGGACGACGATCTCAACACCGCCGACGCGATTTCGGCGATTTTCGAGCTGGTTCGGGAGATCAACACCATTGCCGGCGCGGCGCAGACGCCGACGAGGGCCTTCGTTGAGGCGGCGCTCAGCATTTTTGAAGAACTGTGCGGGGTGCTCGGCATCTGTACGGGAAAGGCCGACGAGCTCGACGCTGAGATCGAGGCTCTGATCGAGCAGCGCCAGGCTGCCCGCAAGGCAAAGGACTACAAAACGGCCGACGCCATCCGCGATCAGCTGTCCGGCATGGGTATCGTGCTGGAGGATACGCCGCAGGGAGTCAAATGGAAGAGAGCCTGACGGGCATTCTTTCTTTGCAAACTCCCGAGTTATCGAGAAAGACGGGGAGCGAAGAATCCGACATGTATTTTGAGTTGCCGGCAGCGCCGCCGGAGCAGATCAATCCGGCCGTGCTGGCCTATCTGGGAGACGCGGTATACGAGTTGCTGACGAGGGAATTTCTTCTTCACCGTCAGCAGGAGCACAGCAGAAAGCTGCACAACAAAGCGCTGCTCCTCTGCAGCGCCGTGGGGCAGGCAAAGGCCATGCGTGCCCTGCTTCCCCTTCTGGACGCTGAGGAGCAACACCAGTTCAAGCGCGGACGCAATGCGGCGCTCTCGGTCACAAAACGCGACAATCCCACCGTCCACTGCGCGGCCTCGGGGTTGGAAACGTTGTTTGGATATCTCTACCTGAAGAAAGAGCAGGAGCGGATGCTGCAGCTGTTCTCGATCTGCGTGCAGACCTGCCTGCCGGAAGAAGAGATTGCAAAAGCGGAGTAATTGCAACAGGGAAACGGGGGCTTGTGTGAAACACAAGCCCCCGTTTCTTTTGCTCCGCAAGGCTGAAGAGTCCGCCCTTTTTGGAGAACAGCGTGCGGGCCGCTCTCATCAAGGAGGCGACCCGCACGGAGACAGTAAAAATTCAGTGTGGCTATTCCCGCGTCAAAACTAGAGAAACCAACCAAATCAGGCCTTACAGCACAAAGCTATCTCTGGCTGGAAGGACGGTTCTGGTTGTTTTGATTGCGCTGGTTCTGATTCTGGTTGTTCTCATTGTTCTGGCTGTTCTGGTTCTGATTGTTTTCGTTTCGCTGGTTCTGGTTGTTCTGGCGATTGTTGTTTCTGGAATCAGGCATATCGGGTTGACCTCCGTTAAAATGTGATGCGGCCTTGAGCCGTTCATGTATAGAGTGGTCGCGGCAGGGTCTTTTTATTCGAAGCAGAACGGTGAAAGGGGAATTTTAACAGGCGGACTCTAGAAAACGAAGAAAGCAGACAGCGCATCTCTGCGGGAATCGGCCGCTTTGAATGTTGCATCACACGGCTGAATATGGTACAATGCTTGTAATCTTGATTTTTCAACCGATATTATTTTAACGGAGGCTTCCGGTATGTCAGGACATTCCAAATGGAAAAATATCATGCACAAAAAGGAGAAGACTGACGCGCAGCGTGCCAAGATTTTCACAAAAATCGGCAGAGAAATGTCGCTTTGCGTGAAGCAGGGCGGGCCGGACCCGAACGTCAACTCCAGGCTGAAAGACCTGATCGCAAAGGCCAGAGCCAACAATGTGCCGATGGACAACATTGAGCGCATCATTAAAAAAGCGTCCGGAGACGGCGGCGCAAACAACTATGAGAATATCACCTATGAGGGTTACGGACCGAGCGGCGTGGCGGTGATTGTGGAGGCTTTGACCGACAATCGAAACCGCACGGCGGGCGATATGCGCCATTATTTCGACAAATACGGCGGCAATCTCGGGCAGACAGGGTCTGTGAGCTGGATGTTTGCAAGCAAGGGTCAGTTGGTTGTGGAGAGCGAAGATCTCGATGCAGACACGGTGATGCTGGATGCACTTGATGCCGGCGCGTCGGACTTTGAGGATGAGGGTGAGATTTTTACCATCACGACCGAACCGGAGGATTTTTCCGCTGTTTTAGAGGCTTTGACTGCCAAGGGCTACCAATTTGTCGAAGCCGAGATCGGCATGGTGCCCTCAACCTATGCAAAGATCGAGGACGAAGAATTGGTTGCCAAGATGGAGAAACTGCTCGATCTGTTGGAGGACAATGATGATGTGCAAAACGTCTACCACAACTGGGATCAGGATTGATGGTTGACGGAGGAAAAACCGGAACCCAAAGAGAAGATGCTGCCTTTATGGGATTGGCGCTCGCGGAAGCGCGTTGCGCGCTTCCGCAGGATGTGCCGGTGGGGGCTGTAATCGTGCGCGACGGCGCCGTGATTGCCGCAGGGCACAATCTCAGAGAGCAGCAGGGGAATGTGTTGCTGCACGCCGAAATGGAAGCCATCGCAAAGGCCTGCGCGGCGCTTGGGAGGTGGAGCCTCTCGGGCTGCACGCTGTATGTCACGCTGGAGCCCTGTCCGATGTGCGCGGGGGCGATCCTGCAGGCCCGTATTTCCCGTGTGGTATATGGTGCGCCGGATGAAAAGGCAGGCGCCTGCGGATCGGTGTTTGATCTTTTTGCTATGCCCTTTTCGCCCCGCCCGGATGTGACCGGTCGGGTGCTGGAGGAAGAGAGTACGCGTCTCCTGCGGGAATTCTTCACAAATTTGCGGGAATCGGAGAAAAACTCTTGCATTTTGCCCGAGGATACGGTATAATATCGCTTGCTAATTAATGCTATGCTATGGAGGTGAAACAGATGCCCAACATTAAATCTGCGAAGAAGCGTGTGAAGATCAACGCCAAGAAGGCGCTCAAGAATCAGATTGTCAAGAACACCATGCGCACAGAACTCAAGAAGTTTGACGCCGTTGTCGCCGAGGGAGATGAAGCAGCCCGCAAGGCCGCGCTTGCCCGCGTGACCAAGTGTGTGGACAAGGCTGTTGCCAAAGGGATTCTGCATAAGAATACCGCTGCTCGTACCAAAAGCCGTCTGGCGAAGAAGGCTGCCGTTTGAGTACGGGATAAAATCGATAGAAAGAGTTTCCTTCCAGTGGATATAAGAAGGCTGCTGTCGGAATCAGGGGATGGAGGAATACAACCGCCCTGTTTTGCAGAGCTTGGATCAACGATCCGAACCGCATTGAAGCAAGTTGCTTTGATGCGGTTTTTTGTTGGTACAAAATGCGGTGTTTTCGATCGGGATACTTTCACGAAGAGCAGGAAAGACAGCAAAAACCCCAAGAAATGTCAGATCCGGATCGGCCTGAATGTAGCTGCGGCTTTTGTGCATACTGAGCCTCAAAGAACAAAAGGAGGCCGCGCAGCATCTATGAAAACCAATTGGTTTACCGATCTTGCCATCGAAGCAGCAGCGACGACATGGGAAAAAACAACCGGTGTGGAATCGACAACGCGTTATCATGGGCCTCTTACGATCAACTCCATCCGAATTGTAACGCCGGAGGGAGAGGCAGCACTGGGAAGACCGCGCGGCAGATACTGCACCGTGACGCTGCCCCGTGATTTTCACAGTGGCAGCGATGCCTATGAGGATGTGGCGCAGGTGCTGGCCCAGCTTTTTCGGGAACTGCTCCCTGCCAAATCTGGCTGTGTGCTGGTGGTGGGACTCGGAAATGCGGGAATAACCCCCGACGCACTGGGGCCCTCGACGGCGCAGCGGATCCTGGTCACACGGCATTTGACTGCGGCAGATAAGAAGATGCGAGAGATCTTCTGTCCGGTGGCCTCCATCTGTCCCGGCGTACTGGGGCAGACGGGCCTGGAATCGGCGGAGCTCGTCCGCGGCGCTGTTGAGATCCTCCAACCTGTCGCGGTGATCGGCGTCGACGCCCTGGCAGCGCGTGGGATAGAGCGACTGTGCTGTACGATACAGCTGACGGATACCGGACTGCTGCCCGGCGGAGGGATCGGAAACAGCCGTCAGGAGCTGTCGGAGAGCACTTTGGGAGTCCCTGTAGTGGGGATTGGCGTGCCCACGGTGATCAGCGCGGACACGCTGGCCTCTGATCTTCATGAGAAAACAGGGGGAGACTCCCGCTCCGGCTCGTCATCCTCCCCATATGGGAGCTTCTATGTGGCCCCAAAAGAAATGGATTCGGCAAACCGGCGGTTTTCCCGTCTGTTGGCCGACGCTGTGAATCTTGCACTTCAGCCCAGCCTCACTCTGGAGGATCTGCGGTATTACCTGGAGGATTGACAGAAAAACCGTTCAATGATATAATTCCCCACAGTTCAGCCCAAGGGCATTTTTGGAAAAGCTCTGCTCGGTCTGCAGAGCATGGGAGAGACGTTGCAGGATGCGCCTGAACCAGGTAAGGCTGATTGATGGGGTTTTCCATCAATCAGCTTTCTTTGAGAGGCGAAAGACCGAAACGAGTCGGGGGCGCTTCCCCCCGATCGGGAAAGCGCTCTTTCCAATCACGGTTTCATGGGGGAGAATTTGGATGGGTCTGTGGGAAACAGTGCTGCTGGGAATCGGACTCAGCATGGATGCCGTGGCAGTCACGGTGGCAAACAGTATGGCCTATCGCTGTAAGACCCGGGAAAAGGTGCTGATGCCGCTGTTTTTCGGCGGGTTTCAGGGGCTGATGCCGCTGCTTGGCTATTTCGCCGGAGGGCTTTTTGCATCCTATATTCATCGATTCGCCGGAGGGATCACTTTTTTGGTTTTGGGTTATATCGGTGCGAAGATGTTGTGGGAGGGTTTGAGAAGCACGGAGGAGACAGTCGGCGAATCGGTGCTGACCGTGAAGATGCTCTTTCTTCAGGCCATTGCCACCAGTATCGACGCATTTGCGGTGGGGGTCAGTCTTTTGGCGATCGAGGCCGAGATCGTTCCGGCCAGCGCCGTGATCGCAGCGACGACCTTCCTGTGCAGTCTGGCGGCGCTCTTTGTCGGCAAACGGTTTGGCGAGGAGCTCGGGAATAAGGCCAAGGTGTTTGGCGGGATCATCCTCCTGCTGATTGCGGTTCGGGCTGTGCTGTAGGCTGTGGGAGTCTGTGCGGGATTTCGAGGCCTTTGAAGACACGGTTTTCTGCCATTAATTCGGTGGATGGCAAGGGGGCAACCTTAAAAGAGTTTTGTGATGCGGCGGGGGATGATAGCAGGCTGCGCGGCGCAAAAAATGGTTGACGGGCTTTGCTTCATTTGATATATTTATTATGCGCTTTGATTTTCAGACCATTCAAAATCAAGCCAAAGCCGGCAGGCAAAAGGGTTGGCGCTTTGAAGCTCCGGCCAAGATAAACCAAACATGGAGCGGTATCGAAGTGGTCATAACGGGACTGACTCGAAATCAGTTGACGGGCAACCGTCCGTGGGTTCGAATCCCACCCGCTCCGCCAGCAACAATCCCGCGTAAATCAAGGGTTTACGCGGGATTTTACTTGCTTATTTTTGGTGCTCCATTTTGCCTAAAAGCTGTAAAATGGTGCCCGTGGTGCCCTGATTTGTGGTGCCCTGCCTGAAATGCTCCATACATCGTATACGCTAATAATGTATAGTGCGGTGCCCTAATGGTGCCCGGAACTGCTAAAAAAATATGAAAAGCAGCGGGACGCTATAAATAGATTTATCTGTTATAGCTCTATCTCGTTGCTTTTCTTTTTAGCTTTCTTGGGTGTGCTTTTTTCATCTGCTTTCATTTCAGAAGCATTTTTTTGTGGGTGCAGGGCTTGATGATAAGATTGCAGCACAGATTTTTTTCGTTCCAGGCGCACATCTACATACTGCGCCGTGACCGCTTCAAGTTGGGTTGAGATACCGAGCGACATACCTATGCCCTTCAACGTGTGTCCTAAAATTTCGCCCACAGTATAGAAATCTCCTGTGAGTTGGTGCATATTAGTCGCTGCCGTGTGACGAAGATCATGGAAACGGATATGCGGCATTTCCAAATGACGTATTAACTGCCCGAAGTTCGCAGACATTCTATCGCGTCTATGGGGAGAACCGTCAGGCTTGGCGATAAAGAGATTATTGTCGTAATACTCGCCTCCACTTGCTGCAATCAAATCCTTTTGACGTTCAATCAGATCAAATTGCCGCAAAAAATACGGTAAGGTTTCCTCTGTGATTGGTAGCGTTCGGTCATTAGATTTTGTGGGTGCCATTTCTGTAATGATTTTTGTTTCTGCGGGAACGTTGAACGGCATTTGCTCAACTACACCGAATTGCATTTTTTCAAGGTCAATATTTTGCATTCGCAGACCAATTATTTCACTCATACGAAGTCCATACATTCCTGCAAGCACGACAGGCATTTCCCACTCTGTCCCTATGACCCTGCTCATAAACTGCTGCATTTGTTCAATCGTATAGGGATCAGGGGTTTTTGCTTGTTTGCCAAACTTGGTAATGATGTCACGAGCTGGATTATGCTCAATACAACGCACATCGACAAAGGCCATGTCCATAATCACATCATTTTCTGCGCCGTCAATTTCGTGGATCATCACAAGTACGTTTCCAACCGCCGCAGCTACTACGGCATACGGAACATCAGCGACAGGCTGTGCCGGGAAAACGGCCTTTCCGTGGTAGTGCCGGAGAAAGGCCGCAAGGGAAAAAGCTATATCGAATACCAGGCGGAAAAGACGGGAACGAGCTACAAGGCGAAGCTGAAACTTGCCGTGGATTCTCTCATTCCGCAGGTATCGGATTTTGAAGAATTGCTATCCCGGCTGCAAGTGGCGGGCTATGAAATCAAGCGCGACAAGTATATCTCCTGCCGCGCCCCGGAGCAGGAGCGGTTTACCCGTCTGAAAACCCTCGGCCCGGACTATACGGAAGAAGCTATCAGGGAACGGATCGCCGGGACGCGGAGCCGCAGCGCGAAAGCCCCGAAGCAGGATCGAGGCGTCAGCCTTCTCATCGACATTGAAAACAGTATCAAGGCGCAGCAATCGGCGGGCTATGAGCATTGGGCGAAGATACACAATCTGAAACAGGCGGCAAAGACGGTAACCTTCCTCACGGAACACAGTATCGAGCAGTACAAAGAATTGACCGCCCGGATCGCGGAGATCAAGGCGGCCAGCGAACAGGCAGCGGAAGACCTAAAGAGCGTGGAAAAGCGGCTTTCGGATATAGCGGTGCTTATCAAGAATGTCAGCACCTACCATAAGACAAGACCGGTCTATACGGCTTTTCGCAAAGCTGGAAATCCGGCTAAGTACCGGGCAGAACACGAAAGCAGTATGATCCTGTATGAAGCCGCCGCCAAAGCGTTAAAAGCGGCGGGGATTACCAAGTTCCCGGATATTGCCGTCCTGCAAGGGGAGTATGGCAAACTGCAAGCGCAGAAAGAAGCTCTGTATGCGGACTACGGGAAGCTGAAAAAACAGGTCAGGGAATACGACGTTATAAAGCGGAACGTGGACAGCATTTTGAAGCGTGACACACAGGAGCAGGCACGGGACAACAGCCTTGAATGAGTTGGGTATAGAAAAGGAAGTCGGATTATGGTAAAATGAACATGAGTTGAGAAACGGGGTGTATAGATATGAATGAAATGATACAAACTAATTCCATGATGGAAGAAATTAGAGAATTACTTTCAGCCGCTCGCCAGAGAGTGGCAATACAGATCAATTCAGAGTTGCTTTCCACTTATTGGAACATTGGGCGAATTATCGTTGAGCACGAACAGGAAAGTAAAGAGAGGGCTGAATATGGAAAGGCGACCTTAAAAGAGCTGTCTAAAGCCCTGACAAAGGAGTTTGGGGAGGGATTTTCGCGTTCTAATTTACAAAATATGCGGGCATTTTATCTGTCGTATCAAAAATGCCAGACGGTGTCTGGCAAATTGACTTGGTCGCATTATTGCGAGCTTTTAAGTATTTCCGATGATGACAGACGCAGCTTCTATGAAAAAGAATGTGAACGCTCCGGCTGGTTTGTACGGGAACTGAAACGGCAGATTTCCACTTCGCTCTTTGAAAGGCTGCTGCTCTCCGATGGCAAAACAAATAAGGAAACGGTGCTTGCCCTCGCGCAAAATGGCATAGAGATGAGACAGCCCGCCGATATTATAAAAGACCCGTATGTGTTTGAGTTTTTGGGTATCCCTGAAAACAAGCCGGTTATGGAAAGTGACCTTGAAAAGGCGCTTGTGGCGCAGATTGAGAAGTTTTTGCTTGAACTCGGACGCGGGTTTATGTTCGTCGGCACACAGCAGCGGGTCACATTGGGAAACGACCACTATTATGTGGATATGGTTTTTTACAATAAAGAGCTTCACGCCTATGTGCTGATCGAATTAAAATCAACAAAGCTGCTCCCGCAAGCGGTAGGTCAGCTAAATATGTATCTGAACTACTACGCAGCGGAGGTCAACGAGCCGTCGGACAATCCTCCGGTAGGGATCATTCTCTGTACGGATAAAAACAATGTGTCGGCAGAATACGCCTTAGGCGGTCTGTCAAACAACATTTTTGCATCCACCTATACTTATGTTATTCCTGATAAAGAAAAGCTGATTGCACAGGTCGAGGCTGTTTTGAAAGAATGGCACGGAGATGAGGAATAAGATACTTACCTTATAATAAACGAAAAAAGACGGGGCGCGGCAGCCGAAGATGGCCACCGCGCCCCGTCTCCTTACAGGGTAGAACTCCTGATTCTTGTACTCCTTCAAGCTGCCGTTTTTCTATCGTTCCAGCGCTGCCCAGTCTCTAGGCTGCTCAATCGTCAACCACTTTTCGGTGATCTTTGTGGTACGCTCATAGGTGTGGCTGTTAGTAGCCTCCTGAACATCAAGATAGTACCACTTGTTCGTGTCCATGTTATCCGGCCACTTGATCATGTTGTCCAACAGGTCGGATGGATCCTCCGGATCACGGTTGAGCACACGATTGACAAGCGCCATAGCTTCTGCTCTCGTGATCTTCTGGTCAGGCTTAAAGGTTCCGTCCGGATAACCATTGACCCAGCCGTTTGCCGCAGCCTTCGCTATTTCAACTGCCGCCCAGTGTCCTGAGATATCACTGAAGTCGGCATTCGTGCTGTTCGCATTCTCATCGAATCTCGCTGCGATAGCCGCGAATTCTGCTCTCGTGATATTCTCGTTCGGCTTGAAGGTTCCGTCGGGATAGCCGGTAACAATGCCCATTTTGGCCATTGTAGATACGGCATTGTTGAACCACATACCCGCAGTGACATCGCTGAAGCTGTTCGTTTCAGACCAGTTTGCTTCTCTGACTTCATCCTTCAGCAGTCTAAAGAAGATGGTCGCTACTTCAGCTCTGGTGATGTTCGCTTCCGGATGCACATTCCCGTCAGGATAACCGATGACATATGCAAAGTGGTCATCTCCGTTAAGAGGTGCCGGGACCGGTGTAGGAGTGGGAGTTGGAGTGGGCGATCCACCGCTGCTGTTCTTGGTATTTGTGAAAGCTGCGGTTACAGTCTCACCGTCAACGATAGTACCGGTGTCTCCGGTCATTGTTACTCTATATCCGCTGTTATCGCTCTCAACCACGGTGTATCTGATGCCAGCGGGCAGACCTTCTGCGGTCTTGCTTTCGCCGCCTTTTAGGGTAAAGGTTGCCACGCCGTTCTCAAAGGTCATTTCGTCGTATTCCCCACTGATCGATGTGTCAGAGAGCGTTACAGTAAACGTAAATGCCTTGGTCGCGCTGGCGGCGCTGCCTCTCACAGTCTTCGAGACAGTCAGGGAGCCGGTTGCAATTTCCTCCCATTGAGCATACAAGTTGACGCTTTGGGTAATTGTAAAGGATTGTTGAGGTAAATAGGGAATGCCGCTACCATCAGACTTGGTGTTCCACCCCGTAAAGACATGATTTTCTCTGGTCATGTTCGCCTTGTCGAGCACAACCACCGTCGAATCCGGAGAATACGGGCTTTCGTAATCTGTCGGCGGATTTTCGCCGCCATTTGCATGATAGGTTACAGTGTAAGCTCTGATCGAGAACCCAACAATATCATTGATAGCAAAAATATCGGTCTCGTTAGCTGTGTAAATCGTGAAAGGCGTAAAAAGGTCAACCGCTCCGTCCGCCCCGTCTTTGCCGTCTGTGCGTACCTCAAAGAAAATCTTCTCTGTGTTTTCCCTGCCGTAGGCAAGCGTTTCTCCTCTCTTCAGAGTGATTACCATCAGATCGGCCGAGGCGATCTCTTCCTCTGTCGTTGCGATTGTGCAGTCAGGTGCGTCGCTGCCGTCACAGGGGCTGTTCAGTTTTGCGTAAGCATAATCAAATTTCGTTGAACTTTCAGCCGTGTCCTTGACAGAGATGTTCACACTGAATTCCTGCGGATTGTTCATGAAGACTTCACCCATATCCGCGTCCAGTTTGGAGATGGGGACATAAATGGTGAGTTGGCTGAGGCTCTCTCTGGAAGCAACAAGGTTTGTGACATTCAATACCAGCTCGCCGCTTCCTTCTTTGGAAATCGGCAGAATTGCCGTAGTATCGTCAGGCGCATAGCTGTTATAGGTCTTCCAGCCAGCAGTCTCGTTGCCTTCTGCATCTAATGTGCGGACAGCGTTTGTCACGAGGACCGCATCATTTTCCTGCACGGAGAGAACCGTGTTTTCAACGATGACCCTGCTTAGAGGACGTCCATTGTTAATCATGTATGTGTCTGAGCTTGGGCCCGTGGTGCCATTTGCACCGGACCACCCTGCCTGAATCTTTTCACTTCCAAGGAAGAACATATCTGACAAGACATAGGTTCCGGGCGCTGTATCATAACTGCTTGTCAATTCGACATTAATGCCCAGACGTCGATCATCACCGTTTTCATCATACCAGCCGATCATCGTTCCTTCAGGGAAACTAATTTTGAATATGGTTTTCGTGTCTGGATTTGTGGCCGATTCGGTTATGTCCTCTATGGTATATTCTGTCGGTTTGTCGCCAATCTTCAGGAAAAGATCGCGGTATCCGATCCCTTCCGGAAGGATCATATATAGTACAGGATCAGCAACCGTGGAGGTATCGTTCAGAAGACCGCCCCCTTGGGAAGTCCAACCACTGCAGTAGTAAAAATCGCCCATATCTGTGTAAACATTCTTAAGCTGCAAACTCTCCCCGGGATTGATGGTATAAGCGCTTTGGGCCAGCCATCTCCTACCTGCCGTAAAGGCTCCGGCATTCACATTTGAAGCACATCCAGAGGTGGCCTGGAACTTTACGACGGAATCAGTGCCGTCACTGGGAACCGTTGACAGCTTCATACGAGTGTATATATTGCCAGATTCACCTGAACGGAAAGTTCCAAATACAGCAGGACTCATAAGGTGAGCATCAATATAGTACATCCATGCGGGATTGTACCCATAGCTTGAGGCGCCGGCAGGAACTGTTGTCACGTCGGCTTTGACATAGGACAGCGAATACTTACTCGGATCAAGGCCGAAGTCCTCCACAGCCACCATAACATAATCATCAAAAGATGTGCTGCCTGTTTCCGTAGTGTATCGATATTCCAGATCAGCACCATCAATGGTTCCGCTTTTTACATCGCCAGGATCATCAACATTTACAGCTTCCCAATAGACGGAAGCATAGGTCCAGTTTGGCAGTGTTGCAAAATGAATCAGCCCCTGACCGCCAGGAGCGCTGTCGGAGCCCTCATCGATGAACAATTCGAAGGCAAGCGGCTCGGTACACGGCACCGATGGGTTATCGTATTTGTAACCAAACCATGCCAAGCGATCACAGGCTGCCGCGTAGGATTTGTCAGGCGTATCCTGGAGCCTCCAGTTATAGCTGGCGGCATCACGGGCGTATGTCGTAAAAGATGACGTAGCCGGAGATACTATTGTTATATTGAGGGTTGTCCCTTCGATCCCCATAGAAGCATCAAATCCACTGGTATCGCCGTACATAGTTACATCAATGTTACTTACGATTATTGAATATGTCTGATCCACGCTGAAACCAGCGCCGCTCGGATAAGTGATAACCGGCTTAAAACGGAACCTTCCCGACATCAGATCGGATTGACAATGCGCGACCATTTTCGTCGGATCATCGTTGTACTCCTCTGTACTGAGGATGGTGGCGCAGTCTACGCTGTTCAGGTCGGCCCCCTTGTCGTAAATCAAATCATAAGTTGCCGTGTAAATCCCCAGCGTTTCATCCGCTCCGTGGGAAGTCCTGCAAAGATAAGGATTTTTACGCTGGAATCCGGTCACGGGATAATCCAAAACGCCGTTCGTGTTGCTGAGAGATTCCCCCCGCACCCACTCAATGACGCGAGGTATATTATCTGTAATTGAAGCGGTCATCTGTGCGGTGTGAGCGGCGTTACTCTCCCCCTGATTCCCTACGGCAATCTGAATAATGTCGGAGACAGTCATTCCAGAGGGGTTGCCGTTGAAGAAATTAGAGTCGGCTCGCAGGCCGATAAAAAAAGAGGCACGGGTCGAGTTTGTCTTAATCTGATATTTTACGGTACCATTATTCCGTGCATATACCCCTGTCTGATTCACTGTCAGGTCGGTATCCTCATATGATAGAAGTTTACTCAATGCAGTATGGTTAATGTCGCCCGCCAGACCCGGCGTATTGGTGTAATAGAGCTGGTCGGGAATCGAGACGCTGACCCAGTCCTCAGCGCCGTTTGAACTTTCCACCGTTACTTTGAGATAATATTCCTCGTCCACAGGCCATTCAGGGATAGAGGCATTTTCATCCAGCAGATCGCAAACCAATGTACCTCCGGAAAGTGATGTATACAGCTTTGCAGAAGTAATCTTGGGGTTTTCTTCATTACCCTTGCTTAAGGCCGGTGTGACTCCGCCTCTAATGCCGGTCATTCCCTGATCGTCAGGATCGACAGGCGAGTAACTCGCTGCAAACGCCGTTCCTGCGATACTGACAAGCATCACGATTACCAAAAGTACTGCGACAGCCAATTTGTTTTTCTTCATTCATCATTTCTCCTTGTAAATAGTGTTATATATATCAACGTATTACTGAAGATCGGTCTCATCAGCTTCAACGATTATTCTCAGTTTTAGCAGTTTTCCCATGCGATCCACTTTCTTTCAATCCTTTCACGAAACACCACTTCTATTCACGCAAAAAAGCGCACCGACGTTGCGGGGCATAATACTCCCGTCCTGTCGATGCGCTTTCAGTATTCCGTTATTTTTCCACGCCGAAAAAAGGGCGCAGTTATCCTGTCCGTGCTCAAAGCGATTATGCACATTTTCGTAGATTTGTCAATAGGTTTCATGGCAGTTCACCTGCAAAAGAGTAAATTGATGCATTTTATCACTTGTATGCTAAAAAGATGCATTAGTTGTGTGTTTGTGAATTCTAAGAAATAAATCTAAAGACAGTATAACACAGTATTATTTTGTTTTCAAATAGAATTTGCGCTGTTATCCGGTAAATAATCAGAACGAAAAAAAACGGGGCGCGGCAGCCGAAGATGGCCACCGCGCCCGGTCTCTGTTTAGGTACAGTTTGTGGACAAATAGAAGGTGTTTTTCAAGGGATTTGGATAAAAGGTATTGCCCCTGTCTGTTCCGTGCTCTGAAAGCCTTGATTTGCAAGGCTTTTTTAAGCCCTACTGCGTAACATCTCCCGCCGCTTTCTCATGCGCTCGGCGGCTTGCCTGCGGGTTACTCGCTTGCGGCAATCGGGGCAGTACTTGGCGCTGTTGGAGCGTGAGGCGAAGGGCGCGCCGCAAGTCACGCAA
>JAEEGL016175339.1_pt1 | contig 22414 bp, 18 predicted proteins | sample 9134231 | NCBI WGS metagenome assembly JAEEGL01 (sample SAMN16246548, study PRJNA631951) | gut metagenome | biome: gut microbiome; feature: rumen; material: fiber-attached | host: Bos | place: Iran: Karaj | collected 2018-10
GATCGCATCGTTCGCAACGATGAGGCCGCGAGTTCGAATCTCGCCTTGTCCACTCAGAAGGGCCCTTGGGGTAGCTTGGTATCCTTCATGCTTGGGGTGCATGTGACTCCAGTTCAAATCTGGGGGGGCCCACCATCATTTGTTTCAAAAGATGTAAAATAAAGAAAAAAGAGGCTTTCGCCTCTGTTTTGCTCACGCGCTCGGGTGGGCCATGTCGTATGTGATGTAGAAATCATAGTCCGACACGTTGTAACCCGCTGCGAACGTTGGGAAGAACTTGTCCAGATAGTCCTGGTTTATGCTGTTCCCGTATCCGGCGCCAACAAGATCAGGGTACATCATCTCAGCCATATAGCAGCCGATGACTGCCGGAGGCAATATCGAGTTGAAGACAAAGAAGTTACCAGACTTGTAGGACTTGAGCCCTGTGAAATAATCTGCCGATTTATCATACTGTGTCGTTCTGTTGACATGATCTGTATAGCTCCAGGAATTCATGTAGAAGAACACATCCTCATTGTAGGAGAGAATCCATTCATCACCGCGGTTGAATTCCACATAGGTGTTCTCATCATCCTTCATGACTCCGATGGCACCTGCCGCTTCGGCTATGGGCGTGTATGTTCCACTCTTGTGGTCGATACAGTTCGTCATGTATCCGCAGATAACTGTCTTCTTCTGATCTTCAGTCAGTTTGGAATGAACCTTTTCGCTGAGATCTTTAACCACGTCATCTATGAATTTCACATATTCGTTGGCATTTTCAGAGAGGTCGAGAAGGTACCCCGCTGTCAGAATCGCAGACATTGAACCTTTGAAATCACTGAAATCGAGGTGAACTACCTGTATTCCGCTTTTCTCCAATTTATTCTCATTGGACAGAGCTTTGTTGTATGTGAAGATGAACTTGGGTTTCTCAGGCAGAGATGAGAGTTTTTCCACATCAATCATATTGTAACTGGTGTTGCAGTTCTGATGTGTATCATACAGTTCCTGCAGCATTGGGGCACCCTCGACTCCGTTAGATGAGAGAGTATATCCTTTCATGTACTGGAGTGATCCGATGGCCATCATCGGCATTAGGACGAATTGATGTACTCCCATGAAAGATTTCACGGGGTAATCAATACCTGTAGCACCGTCGGACATGTCCTTGTAGTAGATCTTCATCCCCTTTTTGGCAATCATATCCTCGACGAACGATTTGTCATCAGAATTGACCTTCCCATCTTGGTTTGCATCGGCGATCTTCTCGTATTCCCCTTTGTCAATGAGGGCCTGTATCGATGTGAGATCCTTGTCATCGATCACTTTGTCCTCATTGGCATTGCCGTAAATCAATAATGCACCGGACGATTCGTCGAAATCTTTCCCGTCGACTTCTGATCCTCCGCCCTGGTTCATATAGTATACGGCCCCTCCGGCGGCTGCGACTACGATCACCGCTGCTGCGATGATGGCTATGATTTTTGTTTCCATACTATTCTCCTTTTCATTGCTTTGGACCCATTCAGGTCTTTTCAAATCACTCTGCACCCTCCGCGGCTTCGTTTGAAACCGCTTCAGTATCCTCTTTCGGACGGACAGCCAGTTTCTCTAGCTGTTCGTCCCACCCAATGGGCATGTTCAGGACTACATGAGGCCTTCCGTTCGATTCCAGGATATCGGAATCAACACCGTAGACCTCGCGAATGTTATCTTTTGTAATGACCTCAGAAGGCAATCCCGCTGCGTAAATGGAACCGTCCTTTAGCATGATCACCCTGTCGGAGAACTTGGCGGCGATGTTGATGTCGTGACTTATCATGATGATCAGCATGTTCCTGTGCTCGCTCAGTTCCTTCAATATGCTGGTCACCTCTAACTGATGTCTGATGTCGAGATTCGAAGTCGGTTCATCCAACAACAGTATTTCCGGATCCTGTGCGAGACCCCTTGCCAGCATAACTTTCTGGTGTTGACCGGCGGATAATTCATTGAAGGCTCTATCCGCCAGATGGTCGATGCTAAGCATCTTCAGTATATTGTAGACGATTTCCAGATCCTTTTCCTTGGGCCTCCAGCCAGTATGCGGGCTTCTGCCCATAAGCACAGTGTCGACTACGGAGAGCGGGAACGTATCGGATGAAGTGTACGGAACGTAACCAACAATCTTAGCAACATCCTTCAATTTCATCTCCGATACATCCATATCGTTGATCATGACAGTTCCATGTGTCGGCTTGAGGACCTTGTTCATACAATGGATGAGCGTGGATTTACCCACACCGTTCGGTCCGATGATCGAGATGAACTGTGCACCATCCAGATCCAACACCACATCTTTCAGCACAGGGGTACTGGAATAGCTGAACTCCAGGTCATCAATTTTAATTTTCATTCTCTCAACTCCAGATCTTTTTACGATATTTGAAAAGGACAAACAGGAATAGCGGGCCACCGAGCGCTGCTGTAATTACTCCTACAGGCACCCCGGTCACACCAATGGATTTGGCGATGCAGTCAGAATAGAGCAGCAACATGCCGCCGAATGCTGCTGAAGCGGGTACGAGATACCGATTGTCGGAACCGATGAATATCCTGACTATGTGGGGGGCAAGCAATCCAATAAAACCGATGCTTCCAGTAAAACTTACGGCCATGGCCACAGTGATGGCGGTCACGATCAATATGAGGATCCTTACACGATTCGCATCGACGCCAAGTGCCTTTGCATTTGCATCGTTCATGGCGAGGATATTAATGTTCTTGGCCATGTATTGCATAAATGATACTGCAACGATCGCAGCGATTATGATGAAAATGATGTTGTCCCAAGTTATCGCACCTACGGTACCGATATTCCACACGTATGCCGTCTTATGATCCTGAGGATCGGCCACCAGCATCAGCAGGGATGTCATGGAACTGAAGGCATACATCACACCGAGTCCAGTGAGGATCATGGTGGTCGGATTGGCATTTTTCAATCTGGAAATCAGTATTATGGCCGCGGTGGGGATGAGTGAGAATACGAATGCATTGATGACAATTGCATTGTAACCGACGACCCCGGGAACCAGACAGAATCCGAGGGATATGGCAAGGATGGCTCCGAAACCCGCCCCGGATGATATTCCTGTGGTATAAGGGTCCGCCAGAGGATTCTTCATTATGCTCTGCATGGCAGCACCGCAGACTGCCAGTGTCATTCCGATGCAGAATGCACCGATGGCACGCGGGATACGGAGTTCCCAGACAATCTCATCCTTTTGGATGCCGACAGGATCGGTTGCGATGTTCCCGGTGATGTGATCCCAGATTATCTGGTATGATTCAAGGAATCCGATGTCTGCTTTACCTAGACAGATCTCTAAGCCCAATGCTATGAATGCCAGAAGAATGCAGGCTGAGGCAAAAAGCACTTTCTTTGATAATTTGATGAAATAGAGGCGTACCTCAGTTGAATTATCATACATATCATCGAAGCGGCTCACCATATCTCCTTCCTTTTGCGTATGATGAATGCCAGAAACAGCGGCCCGCCTATTGCGGAAATCACCACTCCGACGGAGATTCCGTCAAGTACGGTTCTTGCTAGAATATCTGAACCTATGACGAATATCGCACCGAACAGCATCGATGCGGGTATCAGATACCTGTTGTCAGCACCTACCAACATCCTCATCATATGTGGCACAACAAGACCGACGAATCCGAGGATACCGGTGACTGAGACTTGTTCTGCAATCATTACGGACATCACTAGAAGACACAGGTTGCGGAATGATTCGGCATTGAGCCCCAGACTCTTAGCATTGGTGTCGCCGAGCGATATAAGGTTCAGTTGTTTTGACATGAATAGGAAAAAACCCGTTCCTGCTAGTGTGATTATTGCCATCAAAGGTATTTTGTCGGACACGACATAGTTCAGCGTACCGACCATCCATTTGTAGGTTTCCTGTGATTTCTCAGCTTCGGCACCCATCATTATCATCTGGGTGATGGCGCCAAACATGAACGACATTGCAAGACCGGCCAGAATGATGGTGGCAGCGGAACTGTTTCTCATCTTCGTGACACCAACAATCACCAATGCGGGAATCAGGCCAGTAATGAATGCATTCATCATCAGTCCGAGTTCGTTTGTAAACATGGGGACAGTGATACCGAGCACTATAGCAGCGGATATGCCCACCATGGCTCCGGATGAAATGCCTGTGGTGTAAGGGTCGGCGAGAGGGTTACGGAGGATGGACTGCATGGCCACTCCTGCAACGGCGAGACCAGCTCCTGCAAACATTGCCGCGAAGACACGAGGCATCCTCTCTTCCCAGACAAGGTAACTGTCCCACCATTCGGGAGAACCAGTTTCATAACCTTTGCCTAATATCTTGTTTAATATTATGTCAATGGCCTCGGACAAAGTTATTTCATGTGTTCCGATGGTCACTGCTGCAGCGGTTATGATAAAAAGAAGAACAAATCCTGCAGCGATAATCAGTATCTTCCGCAGGATTTGCAATTTGTAGTTTTGGATCGCGTCCGTGTTAGTATCTTCATTCATGCTACCACGGGCGCGATCGTGTTAGTGTTTCAGGCCACCAGTAATGCTGTGAGCATCTCAGCGAACGCTGTTACAGTCGTACTGTTGTTGTCAGTTTCCGATCTGATGTGTGCAAGCACAAGGTAGTCACCGAAGTATGCGCCGTAGTGAACCATCCTGACGTTCTTGGATGAAGCGTTGTAGTACCATCCCAGTCCGTCGGTTGCCGCACCTTTCTCTTCGATAGCTAATTTCGTTGCACCCATAGCAGTTCCGCCGATCTCGGACTGGATACTGGCCTTGAGTGTATCGAATTCTGCCTTGGCGCCGCCGGCGATCTTCTTGACCTCGATGTAGTAGTCAGGCTTCTCGCTTGAAACTATCTTTGCTACATCTTTGGTGCTGTCCTCTGTTATCGAGAATGTAGCACTTGCGTGGTTACCGTAGATGTTACCGACATAGGTCATTCTCGATGCTTTAAGCGCTGCATCTTCAAAGCTTATGTCTGCAATCAATGATTTGGCACACCATGTAGCCTGTTCGTCAGTTATGTCCAGTTCTGCCCTGATGTGAGCTAAAACCATAAAGTCTCCCTTGTACGCACCGTAGTGGATCATCCTGACGTTCTTGGATGAGGCATTGTAGTACCATCCAAGTCCGTCATCAGCGCCGGTCTTCTCATAGATTCCGATCTTCGTTGCACCCATCGCAGTTCCGCCGATTCCGGACTGGATATCGGCTTTGAGTGTATCGAATTCTGCCTTGGCGCCGCCGGCGATCTTCTTGACCTCGATGTAGTAGTCAGGCTTTTCGCTTGAAACTATCTTTGCTACATCTTTGGTGCTGTCTTCTGTCAATGAGAATGTTGCATCGGCGTGGTCACCGAATGATTCTCCTGTGAAGATAGCATTCTGTGCCTTCAGGAGAGCATCTGTGAATCTCTTGGCCTCATCTACTGAGACAGGATTCTTGATGGCCTTGTCGATGGCTGTTGAGAGTGCTGTGATTGCCTCATCGGTTGTGCTTCCACCGGGGATGTAGAAGTAGCACTCGAAGAATGCGGTCTTGTAGTATCCGGTGTAGTACAGGTATGTGAATGAACTGCTCATCGTGACGTTGCTGTAGTATCCGATGGCGTCATCGAGTTCTGCCTTTTCATAGGTTCCCTTCTTTTCTGCACCCATTGCGCTGGTTCCGATCTGCTTCTCGTAATCAGCTTTGTTGGTGTCGAAATCTTCCTTCGCTTTGTCCTTGCTGTCAAAGACGTAGAATTTTACGTAGTTTGAAGTTGAACCGTAGCCGCTGGTCGAACCGTTACTGTACGAGTCCTTGGCCACCTCTTTAGTCTCTCCATCTTCGAGATAGAAGTTCTTTCCATAGAATCCGCTGTAGTCTTTTGAGAATGCAGCTGCGATCTTGGAAGCATCATCGGGGGAATCGTCTTTACCCCCGTTGTTTCCCATGAGGACCGCTGCAGCAATGCCGCCTGAAACTGCGACAACTGCTACAACAGCGATCACTGCTATTATTTTCGCATCCATAGTAATCACTCTGTGATTATACTACAGGTAACGGGTCCCCTATATTAAATAATTGGATGTATAATCCAATATAATTGCTGTTTAATATCAGATTAGTAACACTGGTATGCTATTAATTCCAAAAACAAAATATATATTGGACGATTAATCCATCTTGGTAGTACACATGGCAGCAAGTACCAAACTGATTACAATCATCGCCGTGGCACTCGTTGCCGCCGTAGGTGTGGGAGTTGCGTTTGCATTTGGCAATAACGGAGGATCTGAGGATACCGGTTACTCAATCATTGATGGAAGCGGTAAGGAAATCAAGCTCACTGATCCGGTTGACTCTCTTATCACCGTCAATACCAATGCACCGAAAGCTATCAAGATAATAGGGGCTGACACATGTCTTAAGGGTATCAGTTTCTATACTTCTGATGCATCCAAGGATGCTTCTAATTGGGAAGATTTTAAGGATGTATTTCCCAACACCAAGCACATGCCTGTCTATAACAAACTTTCAGCAGAAGTGATAGTTCAGGAAGGTGTAAAATATGTGCTCTGCCCAGTCAAGTCTATGACGGTTTCTGAGGCGGTAGAGAAGGATTACAACAAACTCGGAATAACCGTCATCAGGTTGGATTTCAACGGCGAAGAGATGTTCAATGATTTCGAGAAACTCGTAAAGATATGTTACGGGAAAGACGGGAAGAGCGATTCATACGATAAGTACGTTGAAAGATACAACGGTGTGGTGAATAGTGTGCTTGATAAAGTAAAATCAGCACCGAGTACAGCCGATAAGACCTTTTACTCGTATTTCGCGTCAATGGATTCATTCTATAACCAGACAGCTGTATTGAGCAAACTAACTGAGGAGATTTATGGAAAGAATGCCTTGAGAGATATACCAGATCTCAGTCTTTCAGGTGTTACCAATGCAGCATCAACACTTGGAATGAAGGAATCGGTATTGGCATTGGATTCCTCAAACCCGTGTGATAAGTTCTTCTTCAGAACAACAGGGACAGACCAGTCCGAATCAGATTATGCCAAATCTTGGGAAAGCAATCTGATCAGTAAGCAGTATAATTCACTGGCTGCTATCCAGAACAGCGAGACATATATGATTAATTCAGACTTCCTGTCCGGCCCTATTTCATATATGGGTTATGTCCTCATCGCCGAAGCATGTGGCATCGATACAGGGTATAATATCGCCACCTTGGTTTCTGAATATAAGACTGAATATGGTTTTAATGAGATCACATCGAATTACATGTACAGGGTAATTTACATCGGCCCGTCTGAATACGACTATGATGAAATAGTGGTGGTTTGAACTAATAGACGAGGCCCCCAAACATTGACCATGGTGGACAGATGGGTGACAATGACAGCAATATCGTCGATATCATAAAGGAGAATATCGACAACGATACATTCGAAGGCAAATACGATGCCACTGTGAAAAAGAAGATATTGCTGATTCTGTCATTGGGGATCATCAGTTTCATATTCCTGTGTCTGGGACTGTGTCTCGGTGCTGTAGAAATACCGTTCATTGATGTCATAAGGGTATTTCTTCACCCGATACTTGGGGATTTGATCGGTGAACCTTCTCAGCCTTATTATTCAACTTTTATTTTTGACGGAAGAATGCCTCGCATGCTTATGATAATGCTGACAGGCATTAGTCTTGGCATTGCAGGAATGGTCATGCAGGGATTGCTCAGGAATCCTCTTGTAAGCCCATTTACATTGGGTGTGTCTACAGCAGCATCATTCGGGGCTGCTTTGGCGATTCTTTTCGGACCTATTTTGTTTGGATCGCTTATCGGAAGTCACTTGATCATCGGTAGTATAACATTCTATTTCGACGATCTTTCTTCGATATTATTTGCCTTCATCATGGCAATGGCTAGTATGGGTTTGATTCTACTTCTCTCTAGAGGCAGGGACATATCGAGATCGACCGTCATTCTCGCTGGTGTCGTTATCAGCTATTTGTTCCAAGCAGGTATTATGGCGACCAAATATTTCTCCGATGATCAGCAGTTGAGGGAAATCACATTGTGGATTATGGGGAGATTCTCAGGTGTCGAATGGGGTTCCATTATCATCCTGGCTCCGATTGTGCTCATATGTTCTATCTGTCTGATGAAGACCGCCCTGGACATCAATGCGATGTCTGCCGGTGATGATGTTGCATCCAGTCTGGGGGTGGATGTGGTGAAATTAAGGCGTAACGGATTGATCATCTGTACACTTATCACTGCAGCATGTCTGTCGTTTACCGGTGTCATCGGATTCGTAGGTCTCATGGCACCTCATCTGTGCAGGATGATTATAGGCAACGATGCCAGATATCTGCTCCCTGCATCAGGCCTTATGGGTGTGGCAATCCTGTCAATATCGGACCTGTTCTGTAGGATGATTATTAAACCGGGGGAGCTGCCCATAGGTGTTGTCCTGTACATCATAGGCGGGGTATTCTTCATTTGGCTTATCGCCAATAGGAAATGGAGTAAGAAACTATGAGGGTTGAAATAAGAGGTCTTGAGCAGGGATATGGTCCCGTAAGCGTCCTTGACGATATTTCGTTCGATGCTGAATCAGGAGAGATACTAACGATCCTCGGTCCGAACGGTTCTGGAAAGTCCACATTTATCAAGACATTCTGCAGGATCATGGAGCCTCGCTCGGGCAGTATCAATATCGATGGAAGAGACATATTCGGAATCCCTAAAGAAGAATATGCTAAGATAGTGGGTTATGTTCCCCAAAATGCAGAGTTCATTGGATATTCGACAGTTTATGATGCGGTGTTGATAGGAAGAAGGCCCCACGTTAAATGGTCCTATTCCAAGAATGATATAAGCATTGCAGTACAGGCCATGAAGGACATGAAAATATCTCATTACTTCAATAGACAAGTAACTGAGTTGTCAGGTGGACAGAGGCAGAGAGTAACAATCGCACGTGCATTGACCCAAGATCCACAAATATATGTATTCGATGAACCAACATCCGCATTGGACCTTAGACATCAACTTGATACTCTAAAATACATGCGGGAGATAATCAAGAAGAAAGGATCCTGTATGATTATAGCACTTCACGACCTCAATCTCGCCCTAAGGTATTCAGATAAAGTGGTTGCCTTGAAAGACGGAAAGGTCTATGACTTCGGAAAAGCCGACGAAGTCATCACTGAGAAAATGGTCAGTGATGTATACGGAGTTGAATCAGAGATCGTGGAAACATCGCGTGGAAAGTACATCCATGCGTTCGATTCTGAGATCGATGAGTTACAGTCAGAATGTAACAATACCGTTTGAGAGACGATTACTTTTTCTTGATCAGCACCGTGGTGAAGTATCCGAACTCCCTGTTCAGATCGATGGGTCCGATGTATTCCTTCTCGGTACCGACATCGCACATGACCGTGGCCTTCTCCACAGGGATGCTGTTCCTTTTCAGTATTTCGACGATGACATCCATCGAGTCGAAAGCTTTCATCACAACTATGTTGTCCATACTGACAATCGCTTTCTCAAGCCTGTCCGTATTTCCTTTGGCCATCGGTATGACGCAGAAGGATTCGTCACCGATCATGAGAGGGAGTCTTGCCATCGCTGCGCCGTAAGTGAATGAACTGATGCCGGGTATGATCTCGGTCTCATAACCCATGGCGCGGATCTTCGCATCCGTGTACATGTACGTGCTGTACACGCCTGCATCTCCGATGGTGATCATGGCGATATTGTGCCCATCATCCATGAGCTGGCACATTCTCTTTATGGCGACGTTCTCGCTCTCCCTCCTGACCTCATCCCTGGGATCCATAGAGAAAACGAGTTCTTCGACCTGCTTATCGGTGATATCGATCGCCTGCTGTATGATCGACAGTGCGAAACTAGAACTCCCCTTCGCCTTGGCGGGGAAACAGATGATATCGCTGTTCTCAAGGGCTTCTTTGGCCGCAATCGTCAGCATCTTCCAGTCGCCGGGGCCTACACTCACACCGAAAAGCTTTCCTTTCATGATACTTGAATGTCGGATAATATATTTAAGTGGACTATATATCCAAATACATGCCCGGAAACGGTATCGATGACCTTTACATAACCCAGAACGGCAAAAGGCTGCGCTGCGGTTACACCACCGGTACCTGTGCGGCAGCCGCAACGAAGGCATCGCTGAGAGCTTTGCTTTCAGGCAAGATCTCCGAATCCGAGACGATGTCCGTACCCAAGGGTGTGACGATCGACGTTCCAATCTCCACCGTCATCCTGGACAAGGATTTCGCCACTTCCATCGTCGTCAAGGACGGCGGTGACGATATCGATGCGACACACGGAATGGAGATCGTTTCCACCGTCACGCTTACAGATTCCGGCATTGCCATCGACGGCGGGAAAGGCATCGGAAGGGTAACGAAGAAAGGTCTCGACCAGCCCCCTGGTAATGCGGCGATAAACAGCACCCCCAGAAGGATGATCACCGAAGTCGTTCAGTCGTTATTCGACGAGTACGGATATGACGGCGGCGTTTCCGTTGTGATCTCCGCACCCGAGGGTGAGACGAGGGCACTGAAGACATTCAATCCCAACCTCGGCATCGTCGGCGGGATATCAGTATTGGGAACATCCGGTATCGTGGAACCCATGAGCGAGAAGGCCATCATAGCAACGATACACAAGGACATGGATGTCAGGTTCGCCGAGGGAGATAAGGTCCTTGTCGTTGTTCCTGGAAATTATGGCGAGAAGCATTCCGAATCCATCAAAGAGGTTGACCCCGACAGGACGGTGAAATGCAGCAACTTCATCGGAGAGATGCTCGATCATGCCGTGGATATAGGCGCCGATGTAATACTGATCGGTAACATCGGCAAACTGGTGAAACTCGCCGGCGGAATAATGAACACCCATTCCCGCAACGCCGATTCAAGGATGGAGATCCTTTCGGCCTATACAGCACTGGCAGGCGGAAGTATAGAACTTGTCAGGGACATAATGAAATGCATTTCCACAGATGATGCACTCGAGAACATCCAGCGTGAGGGATTGGTGGAGAAGGTATCTGAATTGCTCATGGAGAGGATCGATTTCCATATGCACCACCGCACTGCCGGAAAGATAAGGACTTCCGCCATAATGTTCTCCACACAGTTCGGTCTTCTCGGTAAGACCAAGGATGCGGATGAGATGCTGAGGTGTCTGAAATGAAGGTAAAGGCGATAGCATTCTCCACTCAGGGCTGCAGAACGCTGCAGAGACTGGAAGGTTATTTCGATGACATCGAACTCTACAGCAAGACCAGGGCCGATTCATTGGGAATACCGACGGTCGATAACGTGGATGACTGGGTACGTGAAGCGTTCACATCATGCGATGCACTGATATTTGTCGGTGCGCTGGGTATATGTGTAAGGCACATCGCACCGTATCTCAAGAGTAAGGACAAGGATCCTGCCGTCATTGATATCGATGAGATCGCAAGGTTCACCATACCCGTTTCCTCAGGACATATCGGGGGAGGCAACGAACTCGCTCTCAAGATCGCCGATTATCTCGATTCCACACCTGTCATCACCACTGCAACGGATCTCCACGGTCTCTTCGCCGTGGATGTGTTCGCTACAAAGAATCATCTTTCCATTCAGAGGCTCTATCTCGCCAAGGAAGCGTCCTCCAGGATACTTCACGACGAGTACATCGGATTCGTATCCAGGAACGGTTACGACGGAAAACTTCCGAAGGGACTGACCGAATCATCAGAGGGTGAATTCGGCATATGCATCTCATCCGACCCTGATGACAAACCGTTCGGAAGCACACTTCTGCTTGTCCCTCAGGACATATCGGTCGGTATCGGCTGTAGGAAGGATACCGATCCCAAGAAACTCTCAGACTTCGTCAAGGAGACACTTTGGAAGGAAGGCATCTACAAGCTCAGGGTAGGCTCCATCTCGAGCATCGATATCAAATCCAATGAGAGGGCGATTCACGAACTCGGATACGAGTACAATATCAAACCGCATTTCTACACCGCCGATGAACTGATGTCGCTGAAAGGCGAGTTCTCGAAATCAGAATTCGTGAGATCGGTGACATCCGTGGATTGCGTCTGCGAACGTTCTGCCGCATACAGCGGTGGAAAGATCATATTGAAGAAGACCGCAAAGGACGGTATGACCATCGCCCTTGCGAAGAGAGAATTCAAACCGAGGTTCGATTGAATGAAGGTACTGCTGTTCTCCGGGACCGAAGAAGGAAGATCGCTGGCACAATGGCTTACAGACAACAAGGTGGACGTATTGGTGAAGGTCGCTACCGAATACGGGGCGGCACTCAATAACTCCAATGTGAACGTCTCGGTAGGGAGCTGCGGCGGAGTGGACGGTATCTCAGATCTCATCAGGAAGGACGGTATCGACATCGTCATCGATGCAACACACCCTTACGCTTCCAACATCACGCAGCACGCAAGCGAAGCATGCTCCAAGACCGGTGCGGAATACATCAGGGTGCTCAGGAACGAATCATCGTATTCCGGAGTGACCATAGTGGATTCCGTCAGGGCAGCGGTCGATTACCTCTCGAACAAAGAAGGCAGGATCTTCGCCACCACAGGTTCGAAAGAGGCCGCAGAATACACCCGTATCCCCGATTTCAAGGAAAGGGTCACGATAAGGATACTTTCGGTCAAACAGTCCATCGACCAGTGCATAGGGCTTGGTTTCGAGGGCAAGAACCTGATCTGCGCCCAGGGTCCGTTCTCCAAGGAGATGGACATCGCGATGTTCAGGCAGTCCGGTGCCAAGTATCTCGTCACTAAGGATTCAGGCAATGCAGGCGGTTTCGATGAGAAATACCAGGCTGCGAAGGAACTCGGCATGGAAGTCGTATTGATCTCAAGACCGAAGGACGTCGACGGTTTGGAGTTCTCCGACGTAATAAAGAAACTCTCGGAGCGTCTCTCGATACCCATGCCCAAGAGAAAAGTGTCCCTGATCGGTATCGGCGTCAGCAGCGAGACATATACCAAAGCCGCGAGCGAAGCGGTGAAGAATGCGGATCTGGTAATAGGTGCCAAGAGGATGCTGGAATCCGCAGATACGGAAGGGAAGGCCACACTCGAGGAATATATCTCGGATAAGATCGTGAAGTATCTTGACGAGAACAGGAAATACCAGAACATAGCAGTTCTTTTTTCCGGAGACGTTGGATTCTACAGCGGTGCGACCAAACTGGGCATTGCATTAGACAGGAAGACATTCGATGTCGAATACATATGCGGGATATCGTCCGTCGTCTACTTCTGCTCCAAGATAGGGACCACATGGCAGGACATCCATCTCATCAGCGGTCACGGAAGAGAGGTCAACATCATCGGTAATGTCGACAGATATCCCAAAGTGTTCTCATTGCTCCAGGGTGCGGATTCCGTTCGTACGGTATGCGATGACCTCTTGAAATACGGTCTGGGTGATGTGAAGGTCACCATCGGGTGCGATTTCGGATCCGAATCAGAGAGGATAACGGCGGGGAAACCCGCAGAGATACGTGACGGAGATTTCGGCACTCTCTGTGTTGCATTGATCGAGAATGACAATGCCCGCAACATCGTGTTCGGCATCCCCGACGGCGAGTTCATAAGAGGCGATGCACCCATGACCAAGAGCGAGATCAGGATGCTCTCGGTCGCTAAACTCAGGATAAGGGGCGATTCGATCATCTACGATATCGGTGCAGGAACGGGCTCGGTTTCCATAGAGCTAGCACAGTCCGCGATCAACGGCAAGGTCTATGCCATAGAGATGAAGGATCCCGCCGCCGATCTCATCGAAGAGAACAAGCTCAAATTCAGGACTCCGAACGTGGAGGTCATCAGAGGAACGGCACCTGAGATGATGTACGATCTCCCTGCACCGACACATGCATTCATAGGCGGTTCATCGGGCAACCTCAAGGACATAGTGAAATGTCTCCTGGACAAGAACCCCGATGTCCGCATGGTCATCAATGCCGTCACGATAGAAACAGCAGGTGAGATCGCATCTGTGATAAAGGAACTGGACCTCGCAGAAGAGGAGATCATTTCTGTTTCAGTCGATAGGACCAGGAAGGTCGGAAGGTATCATCTGATGGATGCCCAGAATCCTGTGTACATAGCAGTGGTGAGGGGCAGATGAAGTATCCCAGGGTGATGATATCCGCACAATCCAGCGGAAGCGGCAAGACCACCGTGACGTGCGGAATACTTCAGGCCCTGGCTAACAGAGGATTGAAACTCTCATCATTCAAATGCGGCCCGGATTACATCGACCCCATGTTCCACAGCAAGGTCATCGGTGCCAAATCCAGGAACCTCGACCCTTATTTCGTGGACGGGGATATGCTCAGATACCTCTTCTCAAGGTCTGCCGAAGGTTCAGATATATCGATCATCGAAGGCGCCATGGGATTCTATGACGGCTCAAGTTATTCTCAGCCCGACCACAGTTCTTGTGACGTTTCACTGCAGACAAAGACGCCTGTCATCCTGATAGTTGACGGCAGGGGCTCCAGTCTCTCCGCCGCTGCGGTTCTGAAAGGATTCCTCGATTTCCATGACAACATGATCAAAGGCGTGATCTTCAACCGCATGTCCAAGACTGTGTATGAGGGAGTAGCACCTGTAGCTAAGAGCATGGGTGTCACACCTATCGGATACATCCCCAAGATGAAGGATGTCATCCTCGAAAGCAGACATCTGGGTCTTGTGATGCCCGGTGAGATAGACGACATCAGGGAGAAGCTGAACAAGGTCGCAGAGATGTTCGAGGAGACCCTCGATATCGATGCCATCATCGAACTTTCCAAGACCGCTGAGGAACTTGATATAAAGGAGCCTGAAATCCCCAAGATGGACAATGTCAGGATCGGTCTTGCCGATGACGATGCATTCTGTTTCACCTATGAGGATAACATAGAACTTCTGCAGAGGATGGGCGCTGAGATCGTCAGGTTCTCCCCCCTCAAGGATGAGAAGATACCCGATGTCGATGCTCTGATCCTTTCAGGAGGTTATCCCGAACTCCATGCCGAAGGTCTGTCTGGCAACAATAGCATGATGAGATCGGTCAGGGATGCGATCGCTGGCGGTATGCCCTGCATAGCGGAATGCGGCGGTTTCATGTACCTTCATGAGAGGATGGAAGGTGCCGACGGCAAGATGTATGAGACCTGCGGTGCGATAAAAGGCGAGACCAGGAACATGCAGAAACTGACACGTTTCGGTTACATCACTCTGACACCGAAGGATCCATCCTTGGGCACTGTAAAAGGCCATGAATTCCACCACTGGGACAGTGACAACTGCGGTACCGACTGGAAGGCCGAGAACAGGAAGGGCAAGAGCTACGAATGCATCCATGACGACGGCAGGATCATCGCCGGCTATCCTCATCTCTACTACTATTCCAATCCGAAGATAGCCCAGGAGATAATCAGAAGAGCACTTGTCTACAGATCGTAGAGTTCGGGTCTGAAGTGCTTCGGATAATCGATGTTCCTCATCGTCTCCTCTTCGCACCTGTATCTCTCAACAGCGGATCTGTCGAGTTCATATTTCATCAGACAGTCACCTATCTTCTCGCCTTGCAGTTCGGAACCGTCCGGGCCGCAGCACAATACCGATGAACCGTCGCAGTTGCAAGCTGCATAGAACAATCTGTTGTCATCCGCACGTGCGGGGATAACCTTCCTCCAAAGCGACATCCTCCTCTCAGGTGGCAGACCGGATGCAGTGGGATTGAGGATCAGTACAGCATCCTGATTCCTGTAGGTGGCGGTTATCTGGGGGAAATGGACCTCCCAACACAGCTGTATCCCGATTCTGATGCCATCGATCTCGATCATCTGCAGGATATTGCCCGCTTCGAACATCGTCTCGTTCATTCCGAGGTGCGTCTTCCTGTATCTTCCGATTATCCTGCCGTCCTTGAAGACGAATTGTGTGATGAATTTCTTATCTGCGTCCTCGAAGGCACCTATGATGATGGCGATCTCGTTGGAGATTTCCGCTATCGCCTTGATGCAGCTGTCATCCTCGGATATGCAATTGACATCCTTGGTCGAGTAACCTGTGATGCAGGCTTCCGGGAAGCAGATGATGTCGCAACCTTGTTCTGCCGCTCTTCTGATCGATTCGGAGATCAGAGAAAGATTACCTTCGATATCACCTGGCGAATAACGGTTGCAATCCATAGCAAGGATGATCTTCCCAGACATCGAAGCTTAATCGACTAACGCCGATATAATCGGATGGGTCGGTAAATCCAGATTTGTTTAATATCGGGACAATGATAACGTCACAATCGTGAAGGGTCCCGATCGCTATGATTTACCTTGATAATGCAGCTACCACGCGCCTGAAGAAAGAGGCATTGGAAGCAATGATGCCTTACCTGACAGATGATTACGCCAACCCCTCCAGCGTTCACAAGATGGCGAGGGGCCCCAGGAATGCTGTCGATGAAGCGAGGAAGTCGATCGCCAATGCGATCAACGCTCAGAAAGGCGAGATCTACTTCACATCAGGCGGAACGGAATCGGACAATTGGGTCATCAAATGCGCCCCGAAGATCCTCTCCGACAAGGGCAGACACATCATCGTCTCATCGATAGAACATCACGCTATAATCGAAAGTGCCAGATATATGGAATCACAGGGCTATGATGTCACCTATCTGAAGGTGGATGAGAACGGTCTCGTCGATATGGATGAACTGAAATCCGCCGTCAGGGACGATACGGTGCTCATCTCCGTCATGACCGCTAACAATGAGATCGGGACCATCGAACCTATCGCAGAGATCGGAGCATTCGCAAGGGAGAAGGGCATCATCTTCCACACCGATGCCGTTCAGGCCATAGGCCACATCCCGATGGATGTGCAGGCCATGAACATCGACATGCTGAGCGTCAGCGGACACAAGTTCGGAGGCCCCAAAGGCATCGGATTCCTGTACATCAGAAAAGGTCTCGACATACCGTCATTCATGGACGGCGGTGCCCAGGAGAACGGCATGAGGGCAGGGACCACAAACGTCTCCGGAATCATCGGTATGGCCAAGGCTCTGGAGGTATCGATCGCAGAGATGTATTCCGCTGCCGAGAAGATGATCGCAATGAGGGACCACTGCATCGAAAGGATCGAGAAAGAGATACCGAACTGCAGACTCAACGGCGACAGGAAGAAGAGACTTCCCGGAAATGTCAATTTCACTTTCGGCGGTGTCGGGGAGGGTTCCTGCGGACTGCCGATGCTGATGAACTTCAACGACATCTGCGTTTCAACAGGTTCAGCTTGTGCCGCAAGTTCCTCTGAACCTTCTCATGTCCTTTTGGCCATCGGAGTCCCGCGCGAGGATGCGAACGGTTCGATAAGGATCACTCTTTCAGAAGAGAACACTATGGAAGAGATCGACCGTACCGTGGATGTCCTCAAGGAGTCCATCGACAGGCTCAGAAGACTCGGTATGTAATCGCAACCGTGATATCATAAGTTTGCACTCAGCGATATGATGACAGGCTGCATCGAGGCCGTACTGCACACTGAATCGGATTACACCGGAGCTTTGGATTCCGTCAGATTCACCATCAGGAGCGACGGCAGTATCGACATCATCAGATTCTGCGATTCGGAGATCGATGATGTATTCGTTGAGGAGCCTGTCAGATATCACATCGTTATCGATGACGTTTCGGCGATATTCGATGCGGTCTGCGATGAGGGCATCCCATGCAATGTGATTACAGAGGACGGTCTGAGAGAACCACGTCACATCCCTGCAGATGTACTCACTTCACTGAAGGATGAATACGCCCCCGATACGGGCAGTTTCTCGGTGCAGAACGCTTCTCCGGAGATCCTTTCCAAGATGCTTTCGGACGGCATCATAGACCGTGAGAAGTACGATTCGATGATGAAGGATCATGAATCATTCATCAAAAGGAAAGATGAGATTTCGAAAATGATCTCCGATGCCTCATATCCTTTCGTGAGGGATGATGCGGACATCCTTCAGGATCACAAGCTCAGACTCATATCCGACGAACAGTACGACATGTTCGTATGGTACCGCAGGAACAGGGTCGAGAACTGTCAGTCTGGCACTGAGAAATCCTTCAAGCTCAAACTGAGCTGCGAAGGCCTCAGGATCATGGGCCGTTACGACCTGTGCGAATACTCCTGCAGAGCGGATTCCAATGAGATGACCAAGAGGCTTTACTGCTTCAGAGGCACTTTATTCGAAGGCTGCGGCAACGTCAAAGCACCCGATGACGCCACATACATCGAATTGTCGGAACAGAGGCACCGTAATGCATTCCGCTACCTCAGCGAACTGAAACAGATGGGCATATTGGGTCAGAATTGCCGCGAATCGCCCTTCAGCAGCTTCTTCTTCGACCTGTACGTGAGATATGAGGGTCAGCCTATGTCCCACACCAAAGGCACTGCCGATTTCCCGTATTTCATAAAGATGCTGATGTTCATCATCGGTGCAGAGAACATCTATTAGGCATACTCTCTGATGGTCTTACCGACGTTCATGAAGTGGTCGGCTATCCTTTCAGCGTTGGAAACAAGGAGAAGGTATTCAGCACCGACACCTGCCGTGCAGGTCCCGTTGTTGAGTCTCTTGATGTGGGCATCCACCATCTGATCGGTCAGCTGATCGATCTGCTCCTCCACGTCGAATGCCTTCTTCAGTACCTCGAGGTCGATGTTGGTGTAGCAGTACATGACTTTGTCGTAGAGTTCCTGGATGAGGAGCCTCACCTTCTCGATATCCGCGATCGCGAATTCGGAGAACTGCTCTCCGTTCTCGATGAACCTCTCGGTATACTCCACTATGTTCTCAGCATAATCCCCGACACGTTCAAGGTCGGTAACAGAATGGTAAGCGGTTGAGATGTAAAGAGAATCCTTGGCACTCAGGTCCATTGCGGACAGTTTCACGAGATAGTGCACTATCCCTTTATTGAGGTAGTTCAGCTGATTCTCGTTGTTGCGGAACCTTTCGATCTCCGAAAGATCTTTGGTGCAGATCATCTGACATGAGAGGTTGAAGTTGTCCTCTGCGATCTTCGCCATGTTGATGATCTCCTTCTTGATCTGCTGGACGGCAATCGGAGGGGTCCTGAGCATGTAGCTGTTGATGTAGTACATGTGCGGGACGTTGTTCTCCTTTTCATCATCGGGCTTGTCGGGAACCATCCTGGTGACCAGCTGGATCAGCTTGCCCGTAAGCGGGAGCATGATGATCACCGCCACCACGTTGAAGAATGTGTGGAACATAGCGAGCTGGGTCTCAGGCGCTCCGGGGAAGACGAATTCGAACATGTCGCTGTAAGAAGGTCCTCCGAGACCGGTGATGATGAAGCCGGCGATGACGAAGATGATGACGCCGGTGACGTTGAAAAGAAGGTGGATGAGTGCGGTCCTCTTGGCATTCTTGCCGCTCGTGAATCCCGCCATCAGTGCGACGACACAAGAACCGATGTTGGAACCCATCGTCAGATAGATTCCCTGCTCCAGGTCTATGAGTCCGGCGAAGAGCATCGCGATTGCCAGCGAAGTGATTACCGACGAACTCTGTACCAATGCCGTAAGGAGTATTCCTATCAGCAGGATGAGGATGACGTTATCGATATTGGAGAGGAAATCCTGGACGATCTCATCCTTTGCCACTTCGGTCATCGAATCCGTCATAAGTATGAGGCCTACGAACAGAAGACCGAATCCTGTGAGGATACCTCCAATCTTCTTCGTCTTATCCTTCTTTGCGAAGATGTTGATGAATGCTCCGACACCGGCCAGAGCGGCGAAAATCGCAGATAATGAAACGGTATTCTGGCCGAACATTCCCAGAGCGACGATCTGGGCAGTGATCGTGGTACCGATGTTAGCTCCGTAGATCATCGCCGCGGCGAGTCCGAGACTGATCATCCCGGCATTTACGAAACCGATGATCATGACCGTTGTAGCACCAGAACTCTGGATCGCTGCGGTCGTTGCGGCACCGATCCCGACTCCTGCGAGCTTGTTGTCTGATGTCTTCTCGAACAGTCTCCTGAGCTTGCTGCTGCTCAGGGATTCGATATTGGAACTGACCATGGAACATGCGATAAGGAATACACCGATACCGGAGATCAGTGCTAGAACAGCTGTTACCGCAGTTGCCGTATCCATGGAAATACTTCCGCGAGATGGTATTTCTCTTATAGGTTTTAAAGTTGCGTGGCTGCGTCTCCGTCAGCTCACGGTCGGATCAGAGTTCCTCTTCTTCGACAGCCCTGAAGTTCACTGCGGGACAGGGTCCGAAACAGCACTGACACCTGATGCACTCGTCGGGATCGATCTCGACCCTTCCGTTGACCATGCGTAGTGCATGCTGTTCGCATCTCGCCGCACAGAGTCCGCATCCGACGCACTGTTCCGAGCGGATTATCAGTTCGAAGAGCTTCTGTATGGTGGCACGGGCATCCTCTTCCACGTTCGCTTTGGAGATTATCGCTCCTTCGCGGTACATCGTGATATAATCCACGCTAACCCACTGTCCGTCAGGGTCCTTCTCTACGGTTCTGCCGAGGATCTGCATGAAACCAGCGAGTCTGTCAAGATCGACAGGCCTCGAGACCGCCGCTTCTACGCTGTATCCGATCACACAGGGGGAATACCCTTCCTGGACCGATATGGTGAGCGGGCCTTTCTCAGGCGATTTGGTCTGTTTAGTAAGTTCTGCAACATCCTTTCCGGTCACCCTGTTCACCTCTTCCCTTATGGACTGCGGGGCTTTCTTCCATCTCCACAATCCGTATTCCTTCCATTCCTTCGGAAGTCCGCGTTCCTCCATGTATTTCGTGAGATATTCGTCCCACTGGGGGTATCTGTCGGAATTCCCTGATACGATATCGAATTCCGAAAGGTCCGATGCGGGGCAGAGGAAGCATCCGATACGGTCCAGCCCTCTGGTGTACCAGACGTTGAAAGGTTCCTTCTTCTTGAAGATGTACATCCAGACATGGAGCGAATTCCAGCTCTGGATGGGTGAAGCGCCTGTCTGTCCGGGTGTCCAGGGGTTCTTCCAGACACGGGGCTTGTTGTGCCTCGCTTCCGATTCATATTTCCTCTGGCCGATGAACGACAGGACGCCGTTGGGGAAGTTCTTGTTGATCGCTCCTACGGTAGGTCCGAGCTTGTTGGTCTTGCAGCACCACCTGAAATCCTTGGCGGGCGGGCCGAACTGTACGAGGTTTCCGAAGAAAGCGTCTGTAGGCGCCGCCTCTTCGATCAGTTGAAGGTCATGCCTCTTGCATACATCACGGACATGTTCGACGGTCTCATTGAACTCAAGACCTGTGTTAACGAACAGTACGGGGAGTTTGTATCCTGCGTCTAGAGTCAGTAAAAGGGTGGTGAGACTGTCCTTTCCGCCGGAGAAAGAAACGATAGCTGGCACTTTGGATTCTTCCACGTTCTTCCTGATGAATCCCACTGCCTCATCCCTTCTCTTGCAGATGACGGCATCGTTCGCTTCGACGACCTCATCCCAGGTGTGCTTCTTGTCGCTGATAACCGGTTCCTCGGGTTTCACCCATTTGGTCCTGACGGCCATGCCGTGATCGGCATCGATCATCTCCTGAGCGGTCATCTTCGCGGTACCTGTTCCTACGGCGATGTGGTCCTCCGTGATTATGATGACCTCATCACCGGGTTTGACATCGGGGCTCGCGCCGATGACACCGGGTGCCATCAGGTTCTTGCTCTCCTGAACGAATTTCACAGCTGAAGGGTCGCAGACGACGTATCCCTTGGTGGCAAGTTCGGCGATCCTCATGGCGCTCTGCATGCGGTTGATGAATACCCAACCCTTTCCGAGGTCGTATCTCAGTGAAGCTATGGCTTTACCGTCGATGATTATCTCGTCCATGTGGTCCAGGGACGGTGCTTTGTTCAGCAGTACGATGTGGCCTTCGGGGATCAGCGAATATCCTGTCCCCTCACCGAATTGTTTGTCGACGACCGAGCGGATGTGCTCGATATCGTGCTCGAATGCAGGCCTCACATCACCCGGAGGTGTCACCTCAACTTCGGAGGTCTTGCTTCCGCAGATTGGGCACTCTCCTGATTCCAATACGGGGATGTTGCATTCGAAGCACCATCTGAGATGATTCTTACCGAGTCTGACCGCTGCCATTGACCAGAGATTGCAATCCGACGTATATTAGTGACGGCATTCTGAAGCAGTTTCACACCTTTTATCAGGCTGCCTAAGGTGCGGTATCTCGCGCGGTACCGTTCC
>JAEEGL011009056.1_pt1 | contig 22413 bp, 21 predicted proteins | sample 9134231 | NCBI WGS metagenome assembly JAEEGL01 (sample SAMN16246548, study PRJNA631951) | gut metagenome | biome: gut microbiome; feature: rumen; material: fiber-attached | host: Bos | place: Iran: Karaj | collected 2018-10
AGTAATGTGTGTATTCCTTACAGCAAAAGCCAACAGGATGAACTTCCCTTTTGCAGTGGTAAATACAACTGTATATATCATATACCTTTACTACTTCGGTATCTGGGCTACATTCTGGCTTGAGCTTATCGTATATATGCCGCTTAATGTATTCTCATGGTGGAAATGGACAAAGCACAAGGATGAGGATGACGAGCTTCTAGCAAAGTCAAAGAAGCTGACAGTGCTGCAGCATGTGATAGTAACAGCCTGCATAGCTGCACTGGCAATCCTTGTTCACTACACACTATCAGAACTTGCCGGAAACTCATGGATGAGATTTGCCGAGGATTACGGCTGGAACATCATTGCGATGCAGTGGCTTGATTCTATAGTATTTGCGATCGGAATCGTTGCATCTGTACTTGAACTTCTAAGATACAAGGAACAGTATGCATGGTGGATCATAACCGATGTAGTTGCTGTCGCTCAGTATGCAATAAAAAAGGATCCTGTATATACAACAAAGAAAACAATATATCTGGTAGAAGCATTTATCGGATATCATAACTGGAACAGGCTGTCAAAGAAAAATACAGATAACGAGTAAGAAAATGACTTTGAGAAAGGATGCAGAAATGCATCCTTTTTAATACTTTAGTTTACATAACGCACATAGCTTGCATAGGATATATGCCCTGCTAAACTATATCTCAACCGGCATAATCATTATAAATACATGATATATTGGAAATTTTCTAGCAGTATGTTGTAGATTTGGAAGAAAGGACGAAAAAGAATGCTAGGCCGAAAATAGAAAGAAAATGAATGTAGCTTATGATCACTAGAGCTTTTAGCGTGAAAAAGTATCAAATGGAATGTTAGATTTAACGAAAAAATACTATAAATAAAGATAATTGGTAATATTATCGATACATAGACAATAAAAAATCCTTGAACTAGCCATTGTGGCAATATGCATATTGCATATAGCGTACAGCGTATATATTGACAATATATGCGATATACTGTATAGTGGTGTTGTAAATCAGTTATACTAGGGAGGGAAATCCATGAACGAAGCTCAAAAGCGTGAAAAGTTTAATACAATAGCTACAAACAGAACGAATAAGATACTTGATATGCTACGTTTGTTAGGCAATTGTTCTAATACATCTAACTATTCATACACAGATGATGAAGTGAAGAAGATATTTGATGCAATAGAAAAGGAAGTTAAAGAACAGAGGGCAAAGTTTAAGAAAGATAAAAGAAAGACTTTCAGTTTATAGGAGAGGAGAAAGCTATGCAAGGGGAATGGAAATTCGTGTCAAACCTGAATGCAGTGGATAGTGGTCTGAATGATGCTGGAATCGAGACTTTTTCAGGTGATTCTCAGAGAGCAAATATACGTGAGGTCATTCAGAATTCCATAGATCAAATCTCTGATTATGCAAGAAAGGATAACTTGCCTGTTGTAGTTGAGTTTGACTATTTTACGATAGATAAAGAGAACTTTTACGGATATGAACAGTTTAAGGATATCCTTGGAAGTTGTAAACAATGCGCAGAAGATGATGCTAACGTACGTAAGTTTTTCGAACAGGCAATGTCATTGATGGATAAGCCTATAAATGTACTGCGAATAAGTGACTTTAACACTACTGGGTTAGTCGGTGCAGAAACTGGTCTCAAAGGAACGCCTTGGCATAACTTGATAAAAGCACAGGGTTCTTCAAATAAAAATATGAATTCTGGAGGTAGTTTTGGGATAGGAAAATCAGCACCATTTGCTTGTTCTAATCTGAGGACGGTCTTCTATGCCTCTAAAGTTGATGACATCTATTCGTATATTGGGGTATCGAGGTTGATCTCTCATCAGGAAGGTGATGAGATGACTATTGGAACGGGCTTTTATTCAGATAACGATAAACTGATGGCAATCTTTGAACCTTTTTCTCTTAACGAGTATAAGAGGACCACTAATGGAACTGATATATATATCATGGGGTATGAAGGAGATGGAGATATAAAGGAGCTATTGAAAGAAGCGACCCTGGAGAATTTCTTTATTTCGATCCATAAAGGTCTGTTAGTGGTCAAGTACAAAGATATTGAGATAAATTCTGGAAATCTAGGTCAATATATCGCTGAATTGGATGATGAGCAATATTCTGAACTGAAAACGTATTATTCGATGCTGGTCAGCGAACCTTCACCTGATGATGAGGATAGGAAGATCATCACACTTGATTCAAAAGAATATGGAGAAAAATTTGGCATAACAGATGGAGAATGCACATTACTTTTGTTCAGAGGTGACAATCTGAACAGAAGAATACTCATGACTAGAAAACCAGGAATGTCATTGTTTGAGCAAACAAGAATAAGCGGTAGCATATCTTTTACGGGGATATTACTCATCACTGGTGATAAGATGAATGAAATATTCAAGAATATGGAAGTGCCTGCTCATGATGCATGGAAGCCGGATAGATGTAAAGTGGATAAGCAAATGTATCAAGAAGCATATGCTCAGCTTAGAGATTATTTGAGAAATAAAGTAAACGAATATTTTGGCCAGACACAAGAAGATACCATACCTGCCTATGGCATGGAAGATTTCTTCAGTGGAATTGAATTAGAAGATGGTAAGAAAGAGACAAGTGTATTAGATGGCGATTCTAATATCACTGTAAAGAGAAATAAGATAGATAACAAGGTTAAAGATGCTATCAAAGGAAATAAGAAAGGCATTGATGATCCGGATCCCATACCTCCTATTCCTTGGCCTCCTGGACCTGGACCAAGACCCAAGCATAAGAGAAAATATAAATTCGTTAATATTAAAAAAAGATTAGTGATAAGAGATGAGGCGAATGGAGAATACTCACTCTTTTTCAAAACAAATAAAACTAGTAAACATATTAAGCTAGATTTGTTTGGGTTGGCTGAAAAGGGAACGTATGATTTATCGATGAAGGATGTGACGGTACAAGGGATACCAAATCCGAAATTTGAAGTGATCGATAATTCTGTGGTAATCGATAATGTTCAAGTGGGTAGTAATATCCAAATAGATTTTAGGATAGATTTTGACCGTCGTTGCAATATGGGGGTGAATTATTATGAAGATTAAGAAAGGCTTACCAGGGTATCCCATACTTATGGCAGATGACGATGATTATATTGATTCATATTATGATGCTAAATTGGATTATGAGAAAGAATTCAATCAATTATCTATAGAACTGGAGCTGTCATTAAAAAATGATAAGCTGAAGGAAATGATAGATGATGGCTCTGCTTCATATGTGATTCACTTTGAGTGCCCTTTATTGAGTTTTCGGGATTATATTGAAACGAATGATGCACATGCAAAGCGCAAGATAGATATGAACAGGATTGCAGATTCATTGGAAGTGAGCACATATATAGTAGCAAAGCGGAATCTGGAAAAGTATCGCAACGAAAAGTTTAATTGGGCCTTTGGAGATGAAGGCTTTGATATATCAAAAGGGAATATATTAGCGATTGGACCATCATATACTATTGAGGTTGATAGAGCTAAAGATGGTTTAAGAAAGTTGCCAGATGTTATTCAGATAAAAGAATATGATAATGATGACCGAAAAGAGATCATGGTCATCCTGGATGGACCGATAATAACTATAATGGTCAGCAAACTTGTGAAAGATATCTATTTTAATATGGGTAAAGGAGAATATTTTAATACGATATTGTCGATGATAATGATACCCGCCATGATACAAGTATTGACCAATATGAAAGAAAATGAGGATGGATATAGTGGCTATGCGTGGTATAAAGTTATAGAAAAGCTTCTGAACCAGAATGGTATTTCTGTTGAACAATTAGATGTTCAAAGTGCTTCGGGAAAATATTCGGTATATGAGATAGCCCAAAAAATATTCAAATCACCAATAGAAAAAGGGTTTATTGATCTAAAAAAAGCGTCTGGAGAAAGGTGTTAGTATGGGGAGAATAAGAATAAAGTATCTCACGGATGAAGGATTGAGTTATCTTAAAACATCGTTTAATGAACATCTGCAATACTATATTGATAATAAACATGATGAACTTCTAGAACTTTTGAATTCCAAAGAATATTTATTAGATTCAGCATACGAAATCGATGATTTTACAAACAAATTGGTTTTTTTAGAGGATACTGATGCTGCTGATCTAGAGAATATCAAGATAGTATATGATGCAATGAAAGATATTCCAGACTTTGTGATGATGGATGATAGGTTTTGGGCGGCTATAAACCATACTTTCATGTGGGATTATATTCGAAGACGAAGAAAGGAAGAAGCCTTTTCTAAGGGTGTAAAAGATCAAAAGGAAGCGATATACAACTCATTTTTCACACACACGCGGCATGGAAAAAAGAGAGGGACTTTTGTTAACTGTGTGTCAAGGCTTTGGTGGGCGGGAAGACTAACATATGAAAGTGGAAATGATGATAAATACTATCTCACGGCTGAATTGTGTAAAAAGGGTTTTCCATCAACTATCGTACCGTTTTCTTCTTCTAATATAATGGGTCGAGAAGAGACACGAAGAGCGCTTTTGTCAGTGGTGATGGAGTTACGAAAGAAAGGCATTGATGTAAAAAGAGATGATATATTTGCTGGGATACGATACCTTAATCTGTATGCTGGAATCACAATCATTGATATGATTTCCTATGACGAATTATATGATATTGTTGAAAGATACTATAAGAAACTATACAATATTTAAAGAAAGGTCCGCGTAAGTGGACCTTTTTGATTATATGATAATCTAAGCTAATATGGTAAAATATTTTTACAGAATTTGGCCTATATTAGATATGATTGTGAAAAAGATATGAAGGATAAAGAACCAAGATTTCATGGAAAAGCTACTCTTAAATCTCATAATGTCATGAGTCATATCCATGGTAAAGATACAAAGATTGAGCTAAGACTTAGAAAAGAACCCTGGGCTAGGGGAATCAGATACAGAAAGAATTATAAAGATATACCCGGATCTCCAGATATCGTGATAACAAAATATAAGATTGCGATATTCTGCGATAGTGAATTCTTTCATGGGAAGGACTGGAATCAACTAAGGGTCAAACTGGAAAAGGGTAAAAACCCGGATTACTGGATATCGAAGATCCAACGGAACATAGAACGAGATAGAGAGAAAGATAAAGAACTCAGAGCATTGGGTTGGAACGTGCTACATTTTTGGGGAAGTGATATCATGAAAAATACTCAAGAATGTGTTAAGGGAATCGAAGAAGCGATATTTGCTGCTAGGTTAGGAGATGAACGCTTTGGCTGAATCATTTAGAAATCAAGACATGCATGCTGAGCATATGCTCGCAGATTTTATGGATGAATATCTGTATTCTAAACTTACAACTCATGATGGAAGACCATTGGTTTTCGAAAGGATGACTGATAAGGAATCTCAGCTCAAAGGCGTGGATATCAGTATAGAAAATGGAAACAAAAAGATAAACATAGATGAGAAAGCTTCTATATATTATAGCAATCTCATGATACCCACATTTGCATTTGAGCTCGCATCTATTCAAAGAGGGTATGATGAGCCTTTGATTGGCTGGTTTTTGAATGATGAACTTGATTCTAAATACTATATGCTCATCTGGCCCAATATAAAATGTATCCATAATAAAGGACAATGGATAAGGCAACAGATAGGATATATTCATAAAGATGATTTTACTATAGTAGAATCTATGTTGATATTGAAAGAGGACTTACGTAGATTCCTTGAGACTAATGGCTATGATAAGGATAGGCTCCTAGCATATGCTAAAGATTTGCGTGAGAGATGTACGAAGATTGATGATAGATATGAAGAAGAGCTCTTTGATGGTGTAAAGATATTTTTTTCTGGAAAACTGGCAGAGAGACCTATCAACGTGGTCATACGAAAAGAAATCCTTTATACACTAGCCAAAAGGGTATATCTTATCTCAGCTGATGGATTTGCAAATATAAAAAATATTGAGGCATCTGGAGAGATCGAATACATGGATTATGATTTTGTGAGCAATATAGATACGAGTGTCCCGCTCATCGAAAAAAGAAGTACCAATATCGAAGCGTTCGATGGGCTGGATAGGACTGGATTGAAGGCAGAAGAATTTGAAAGAAGGATATTGCTGTATAAGACAAAACTTGAAGAAAAGATATATTGTCAGTATCCGGGGAAGGAAAGCATCGAAAGAAGTGATAGAGCAAACGATCTAAGGCCGGAACTGATTACTTCTAGTGGAGTCAGGATAGATAGGCTATCGATAGCGGATATCCTTATGGCCATATATGAATCAAGATCAGATAAGAGCATAGATATGATAGCGGCTATCTTCGTGTGTATATCATATATGATCTTACATGAGAAAGAACAAAAAGAGCATGGGATTGACCTTTGCGATATCAAAGCAAATAAGATAAAAGAATCGAGCAATTTGAGATTCTCTTTTTGGGGTTTAACATTCGATAATGAACTAAGAGATCTATTGAGTACACAAAAGATAAAAGTCCCGCATGACAAACATAAGAGTAAAATCTCGATATCGTTAGAGGCATTCATGTATTACATAGATACCTTAGCATTGCAAGAAGACTGTAAATATGCTATTAAAGAACCACCGCAGGGAAGGATCAACTATGTAAGCACCTTGCTCAGATTCATATATCGCATGAATAAAGATCTTCCTTTGGGGTCCATCATAGGTAGGGCTGGACTAAATGTATCGCCTCTAAAACCAGAACTTTTATCTGACGTGACTAATGGGCTTTTGAAAGAAGAGCATATAAAAGATTATTTGGAAGACATATATTAATAGTGTATACAACAAAGTCTAGATGTTTGTGATAGGATGAGACATGAGCCACAATCTTGAATATAATAAGACGGACCCCATATCTATTGAAGAGTATTCTCAAAAAATGGTCGGTAAGACTTTTCGAGAACTGATAAGGGAAGATGAGTCAAGAAGATCATCAGACACGATTACAGTCATTAAAGACGATATGGATAATCCTAAAGATAAAAAGAATAAAGGGAATCTTGGACAGATAGTTGAAGAACGTTTTTTCCATTATGCTTGTAATAGTGATCAGAGAGCGGATTTTTATGAAGCGGGTGTTGAGCTGAAGGTCACACCGTACCGTATCAATAATAATGGTACATTATCAGCAAAAGAAAGGCTCATCCTGACAATGATAGATTACTTTAAAGTCGTGGATGAGGCTTTTGATGATAGTCATCTTTGGCAGAAAGCACGATTGATACTGCTCGTATATTATCTATATGAAAGGGACATACTCTACAATTTGGATTATAGGATTGGCTATTCGAAGCTCTTTACACCACCGGAACAGGACTTGAAGATAATCGAACATGATTATCAGATCATAGTGGACAAGATAAAAGCCGGAAAAGCTCATGAACTGTCAGAAGGAGATACGATGTATCTGGGAGCTGCTCCCAAAGCGGCAACATCTAAAGATAGAAGAAAGCAACCATTTAGCGAAGAACTGGCAAAACCGAGAGCGTTTGCATTCAAGCAGCCTTACATGACGTATGTCCTAAACAACTATATCGTTCCTGGAAGAGACACGTATGAACCCATAATCAAGATCCCGACTAAATTAACTTTTGAAGAATATGTAACAGAGAAGATCGATAGTTACAGAGGTTATTCTATCGAGGAGCTCTGTAAAGAGTTTGATATAACGGTAGGGAAACGTCCAAAGAATCTCGAAGCGATGTTGGCGTATAGGATGTTGGGCATAAAAGGGAACAATGCAGAGGAATTCGTAAAGGCAAATATAGTAGTAAAGACGATAAGGATAGGCAAGAACGGAAAGATAAAGGAGAGCATGTCTTTCCCGACATTCCAGTTCAAGGAACTCATCAAAGAGGAATGGGATGATAGTACATTCGGAAACTATCTGAGAGAGACGAGGTTCATGTTTGTGGTATATAGATTCGATGATGACACGCTCAGATTACGAGGTTGCCAATTCTGGAACATACCGTATGATGACCTAGAAGACAATGTACGTAATGTCTGGGAAAGGACAAAGAGAGTGATACAGGATGGCTTAGAGATAACCATAGTCAACGGTGTGAGGAAGAACAACTTCCCAAAGGCGTCCGAGGATAGGGTATGTCATGTCAGACCACATGCACAGAATGCTCAAGATACTTATGAACTTCCAGATGGGAGAAGTTATCCAAAGCAGTGTTTCTGGCTGAACAATTCGTATATCCTAAGTCAGATAGATGATAGATTAAAAGGTTGATCAAAACCCAATAATATGATATGCTCATATATATGATCAATCAGATAGGGAGAATCAGAGATGGAAAAGACAGTTTGCGAATTGTTTGCTGGTGTCGGCGGTTTTAGATGCGGGTTGAACAATATAACAAAGATCAGTGATACAAAAAAGAAAGAAAAATGGAAAACGGTATGGTTCAGTCAGTGGGAACCGGCCGATAAAAAGACGCAATGGGCACATGATTGTTATGTGAATAGATTTGGTACATGTTTGGATCTTAAGGGCGAAGATACAACGAACACGGATATCAATGCTGTTGATAAAAAGAGCATACCAGACCATAGTCTGCTAGTGGCGGGCTTCCCATGTCAGGACTATTCGGTAGCTGCATCCCTTTCAACATCTAAAGGATTGGAAGGAAAGAAAGGTGTCCTCTGGTGGGACATAAGAGATATATTGGAAGCAAAAGGAACACCATTCGCTCTTTTAGAGAACGTTGACAGACTGATCAAGAGCCCTGCAACGCAAAGAGGACGTGATTTCGCGATAATATTAGCTTGCTTCAGGGATCTTGGATACACTGTCGAATGGCGTGTCATAAACGCAGCAGAGTATGGATATCAACAGCGTAGAAGAAGAACATTTATCTTCGCATATAAGAACGATACACAGTATGCGGGAAAAATAGATAAATCTATAAAGTATGATCACAAAATAGGATTAGAACTCAGTAGAACGAGTATGAGTAAATTGTTGCTCAAAAATGGATTCTTTGCTAAGAGTTTTAAAGTGTATCCTGTTGATGAGAAAAAGATACAGGCAGTTAAGCTACCTGAAGGTATCGGAGAATTATCGAGCAGTTTCTCATATGCGTTCGAGAACACTGGTGTCATGAAAGACGGAGTGGTATATACAGTGAAGACTACATCGGCATATGATGGTGAGCAGATAACATTGGGAGATATAATGGAAGATGGAGACATTGATAAGTCTTTCTTTATACCTGATGAGAGAATGTATTATACTTCTCCTAACATTGATCATAGTGATGAGACCTTCGAGAGATTATCAGATAAATCTAGAAAGACTTGGCAGTATATAAAAGGAGCAAAGAAACTTCCGAGAAAAGCTGCTAACGGTCATGAGTATACATTCTCAGAGGGGCCTGTGCCCTTATTTGATGAATATGAAAAACCTGCTAGGACAATGCTGACGAGTGAGGGATCCTTCAACAGATCAACGCATGTGGTCAAAGACAAAAAAACAGGCAAACCTCGTTTGCTTACTCCTATCGAGTGCGAAAGAATCCAAGGATTCCCTTCAGATTGGACAAAGGAATGTCTCGTCAGTGGTAAAATTGTCGAGATGCCAGTAAACAAAAGACGATTCATGATGGGCAACGCATTAGTGGTCAATCTTGTCGCTCAGATGGAAAAACAATTATCAAAGATAATCAAGGACGAGGGGGAAATGGTTACAAAAATAAATCAGACTGAGTTTTTAGGACAATCGTTACGCATGGATTATAGTGAAGGTGTTAAATACATGAAAGCTTTGGCGGCAGATGCTAAAGCCAAAGGTAAGCCCCAAAAATCGATGTCATTCAAAATATCTCCTGAACTGGAGGTCAGATATCCTGGCAAAAAGAAGAAGGTCGGCGATTATCTTTTGGTCATAAGGGGCAAGGAAGATGTTGAACATGGAGATATATGTCAAGAGATATATGATGATGTAAAAGGTGGTAAGCTATCTGGTGAAGAATATAGAGAACTATTAGAAGATGTCTATATCAATGGTGCACGTAGTCTCAACGGAGATAAGAGATTAGACGATTATCGATTGCTGTTGTATTGGATAACTCTTCAAGAAGAGATCAATTATCCTCAAAATGGTAGGACATGGGGACATAGATTGGCTTTTTGTAGATATGCTGAAACGTTGAGTGTTGCGACAGGTGTACTTAATGTTGATATGAAAGAGATTGTTGAACGTGCTAATAAACGTAGTATACCCGATTTATATCCAAACTTATTTGGAGAGTATAGCTTTTACTATGAATAAGAATCGCATAAGAAATGGTGAGTTTGCGAATGGGAAAAAGACTATTCAGGGCGTAATTGCTTTGAATAGTCTTTTTAGTCGAAAAAGGAACGTGCTGAGTAGTATAATAAATGCAAGTTGATGATATCCTAGGAGATGTTATTCGTGGTGAAGATAATAAGAATCCAGTGCCTTTTGATGAAAAGAGATGATGTCTTGTTTAAGTGAATCTGGAGAAAGTATTATTGCATCTCCGTCCGAAAATCGACGGAAATAGAATATTAACTGATCCTTTGAACAGTTGAAAAAATACTTATATCCATTTTCGACTTCTTCGATATGAGAAAAAGAAGGACGACCATAATATATACGATTATATAATCGTACACCATTATTGCTTAAAAAGACACAGGATTCTTCATCGTCATTGATGATATATTGGGCTCCATATAGATGCATTCGATTCAAACGTTGTTGGATGGTTGTGTCAAGTATATCAGGTTTAGCAAAATTTGGTTTAGATATTCTGTTTAGGCGATATGTTTTAGCATATGGGATAGATGTGTCTGAATCACGTTCTTGACAAAGTAGATAATTGAACATTTCCCCTTGACCCGTAACTATCTTATAGGGAAGAACTGTGTGAAGTACAGTTGGATTCCATATTGTTGAGAAAGATATAGCTTGTTTGTTTTGACAGGCATCTGATATTAAAGAATATGATTCACTGAATATTATTCGTTCGCGTTCGTCAAGAGACAGTGAACAATAGTCCATTATCATTTTGCATAAGAAGGGTGAAACGTATCCTCCTATTTCCGTAGAGTTTATTATTTGAAGAATGATATTTTCAGTTAGTGCTGTAGGTTTTAATGATATTCTGACAGGTCTTTTTTCTTTCCTTTCAGTCGTTGAGGCTTGAAAAACGATATTGAGGATTTTTTCAGTAACATCAGAGTTAGATGTAAGATTATTGAGCAGGGGGTGAAGGAGACTATGGATGTGATTATATTGCCTACGCAGGCTCTCCATATAGGAATTATAGTATCCAGATATAAGAAGACTGAGAAACTTATTCATGTTAGGGGTCTGATTGTCTTTTTTAAATATCTCGAATAGACGTACATCGTTTTCTAGAATGTGATTTATAGAAATAGGAATGAAGATATTTATCTTATCTAGATTACTCATATATCCTCCGCATACCCCGAAAAGGGGAAGACATTATTGACTAAAATATATTATAACACGATAATAACGCTCAAAAAAGGGGTAGCAAAAAAAATATAATAAACTATTTATAGCCCATATCGATTAAAGTAGAATGAGTATATGGAAAAGAGATAACAGGAGGGTGACCATGCCTACATATAAAGAGATATTTGAACGGATACCATCAGTTTCTGAATTGAGCGATATTAAGCAGGATCTTAAGGATGAAAAGGGTTTTACTAGTTGGGAAGATCATTATTGGGCGGTGAAGAATATATGTGTATATGATTCAGATCCATGTGATACAGAGTTGATAGTAAAGAATATCAATCTGGCACTTGAAAAGGGGTTAAATGTTAAAGATGAGATCAGAACATATTTTGATGCTGTAAAGATACTTGCTACTCTTTATAGTCAATCAGGTGATTATGAAAGGACTATAGAGTGTTTGGATTCTTTATTAGGATTAGATGTGAGCATTCCTGATTGGGTATACCATTATGAAGTAATGGCAGAGATCAAGACTTATCGAATAGCGGAAATCCTTAAGAATCCATATGGCTTTCTGGATAAGTTATCAAAAAATAGTAAAAATTCATCGGCTATAACTAGACGACAGAGGAATATCTTTAGACAGTTTTTGGTTGAGGCTGAGAGATATATTCAACTGAATGAAAATGTAGATATAGATCTATATGCCTTAACGGAAACAGCTACACGTTATGGATTGGACAAAACAGAAGGATGGCGATTATTTACATCAACAATACCTGGTTCTGAATATACTGTATCAGGAGAAACTGATGAGATATCTATACCAAAAGAAAAGCCAGATGAAGAACACGAAATCTCTACTAAGCTTCAAAGTGTATTGTTTGGGGATGAGATACAGTCTACAACGAACCGTATGTTAGAACAAAAATATGCGGATGTCATTAAAAAACTTGAAAAATTAGAAAAAGAGATGGAATTAAAGAGGCAGGAGTTAGAAGAAAATGCTGCTAGCCTTGAGAAACTGAATCAAGAAAATGAAGTGCTTATATACCATGCGCGAGAGGATAAAGAAAAAAGAGAAGCACTCTTGATAAAGATTCAACATCAACAGGAAGAGAACAAAGCTTTAAAAGAAGAGATAGACAAAGTAAAAGAAATAAAGCAGAGTGAATTGGAAAAAGTTAAAAAGGATCCGCATGACGAAATAGTTGGAAATGTCCATCTCTATCTTTATTCTGCACAGCTCGGATTGGAAACATGGTTACAGAGATACCTACCTAAAAGTACTGGTGACTGGTGGCGTAGGGCGGTTTTAGATTCACTTAGTTATGAACAGAGAGAGAGAGCACAGGAGCAGAATTATACTACATTGGCTCAATTTGATTTAGCAGCTCTTTTGAGAATAATGAGCAGAAATTGGAGAAGGATAACCCAGATAGTTTATCTTAGTCAAGGGGAATATGATTGCCTGCAAGAGATGTTTAATATCAGAAATCGGTGGTCACACATGAATACAAATCTCCCCTCGACTGAAGACATTAGGTTTGATCTTGAGACGATAGCGGATTTTATGAGTTTGGTTGGATGTAGTAAACAGTCAATAAATGAAGTAAAGACATTTAGTTCTACACTTGTTTAATACTATGGTGCAAGGAGAGAATAGATATGAATTGGAATTTTCCGACTAGGGATAATGGAGAAGAAGAAGGATACGCTAATCCTGGGCTACAGTTATTTAAGGACGACACAATAAAAGGTTTAGCTCGAGAGATATGTCAGAATTCGCTTGATGCATACTGTGATGAGAGTGTACCTGTAAAAGTCGAGTTTATGAGGACGAAAGTCAAGACTGAAGAGTTCCCAGGGATATCAGGTTTAGCTCGAATACTAAAATTATGCCGGATACATCCAGCTAACGTAAAGGATAACAAGGCACAAAATTTTATTACAAAAGCATTGTCAGATTTAGATGAAAATACAATAGATGTCTTAAGAATAAGTGATTTCAATACGGTTGGTTTACAAGGTGCGTTTGACACAGAAAATATGACACCGTGGAGGAGCTTGGTCAAAAGTACGGCGGTCTCTATCAAACTGGATGCGAAGAACGCAGGAGGTAGTTATGGTATTGGAAAAGCGGCTGCATTTGTAAATTCCTCTCTTCAGACTGTATTCTATCGGACGAAAGATATTGATGGAGTTGAGGCTGCACAAGGAGTCGCACGTTTGATGGCGTACAAAGAAGAGAACATCCAAGAGCCTGAAGACCCTGTACGCCGTTCGACTGGTTACTATGGAGATCCAACGAATAATACAGCAGTTGAACATATTGCAGCTCTCGACAAGATATATGCTCGTACGGAAGTGGGAACCGATATATTTATACCAGGATTTCAATTACCTTTAACAGGTAGATTGACTTGGGTAGAAAGAATGGTGAGTGAGATACTCGAGAATTTTTTGATGTCGATCTATTATGGAAGGCTGAAGATAAAGATAGAGAACTGGGAGATATCGAAAGAGACTATCTCAAATTGCATCGCGCGTGTTGGAGCAAAAAATGCAAAAAATGCTTATTCGTATAATAAAGTATTGACTGCAAACCCAGATGTGATAGTAGAGGAAAAGCGTTCATTCCATGGGTTGGGAACGCTAAGATTACGAGTCCTATATGCGGATGATCTAAATAAAAACATACTTGTAGTAAGAAAAACAGGAATGAAGATAGCAGAGATATCAAAATTACCCAAAATCTCTTTTACAGGTATTCTTGAGTTACAAGGTGAGGAACTCAACGCGTTTTTCAGACAAATGGAAAATCCTCAGCATAACAAATGGGCACCTGATTTACATGAGGATCCTGTAAGAGCAAAAGAATATAAAGAAGAGATAGAGAGTTGGGTAAGAGATATCATATGTCAAAAACTAGCAGAAAGAACAGGCGCAGAAACAGATATAGATACTGGTGATGTCTTCAATACCGCCACTCCGGAGGACGATGAGGGAAAAGGCGAGATGAAGGAGAATATCCTAGACTCTGTACAGGATATTGATGTTGCTGTCACGCCGATGAAGAATTCTTTCTCTCAACATCATGGGGGAAGTGGAGCTCATAAGATGAACGGGACAGTATCTGGTAAAGGTACGCTTTCGGGATATAGGCATCGCACAGGAAAAAGGGGAGGAAGGCCTTTAGGCAGACGTGGATCAGAAGATATCAATGGACGAGATACAGTATTTGGAGGGATGATGGCTACAAATGTGAAAGCAAGAGTCATGTCATTGGGGTCTGGCTTAAATAGGCTGGTATTTGTTTCAGAGAATGATTTATCCAATGCACAGATAGAGATTGTTTCAAGGGGAGAAAATGGTAAATCGCTTCCTTTACAGATAGATTCCATCGAAAAAGGAAACAAAGCAATTATTAAAGATGGCAGAATATCATTGGTAGATATTAAGGCTGAAGAACGTATAACGGTTGACTTTAGAGTTGCAGGAAAACAGAATTACGCTATGGGGGTGAAGGTATATGGTAATTAAAGATAGGCTTTTCCCTTATCCTGTATTATGTGAGGATACAGACGATTACATAGAAGGTAGTTTTCACGCAAGTGTTGAACTGGTGAATCAGGATGTGAATTCTACTGATATAAAATTTCATATTGAGCTAAACAATCCAGGACTAAACTCATTGATATCTAGAGGACAAGCGAAATATGCAGTTCATCTTGAATGCTCTAATACGGCATTTAGGACCGTTATCACAAGTTTTTCCAATATAATACCTTATCGCCTTATGAACAAGAATGTGAATGGGGACATAGCTGTTCTGGTAATGGTCGTGGCGGAAGAAAAAATACCATTTTATAAGAATCCTGCCCTAAACGAAGACTATTCTGATGTTGATCTGGTGATTGAACGAGCTTCTATTTTGGCATACGAGAATCTTCAACCGATCATAATACACAAGAATTATGAAGAGCTAGGAGAAAGGGATTCTTTATTCACTATCGTTCGTGAAAACATGATGGATTCAAATGAAGAAAGGCCAATCTGGTTTAGCGCAGAAGGCGAAAAGATACAGATATTTGTAAATGAAGATGTTTATTCCGCATATACAAACTACTGTAATAATATAACAATGAGACCGTTTGTGCTCTCTGTTTTAGTAATGCCTGCTTTAACATATGTAATGGAGCTACTCCGGAAAAATGAAGAAGATATAGATAGTTACAAGAAATATCATTGGTTTATGAAACTTGAGAAGTATTACAGATTGGATAATAAGGATTTTATTGAAGATATTGTGTTTGGTGAAGGATTTATTTCGGATATAGTTCAAGAAATGCTTAAGTTCCCGCTTAGTAATACTATTACAGAGATACCAATAATGTTTGGAGATTAGATATGAAAATTTATTTTATGAAACAATCTGCTATCAATACATTAAAAGCAAATATACGTGAGTATTATCCTTACTATTACCAAAGGGATGATAATAAGTGGATGGAGGAAGTACTTGGTGAAGATCCATTTGTATATTTCACAGATGTGCCTGATTTTGTATTAGCTGAATTGGATGAGAGGTCGGCAGGTGAAATCGATTTAGAGAATTGTAAGATAGTATATGAAAAGCTCAAGCAATTGAGCCCATCGCAGGCTGCTGATGAAAGACTGTGGGCAGGATTATGCAACGGCATATTCTACAAATATATGAGAAGACGATATGGATATACTACTGCTGAATTAAGTGATCCAGAAAAGGATGCGAGCAAAATTGTCTCAAGGTTTTTTTTAAAGGGAAGAAGGAGTGGACTTTACAGAAATACCTTAGCAAAATCATGGTGGGTCGGGAGAGCAACATACAATCCTAAACTGGAAAACCAATTTGAAATGTTAGATGAACTGGGACCAAATGACCTTTCCTCAAAAGTGAGTGATATTTTTTATAGTAATACTTTTGCATCAAATCCGAGCATAGCAAGGGGCATATTTAATGCTTTGAGATATTTTTCTGATAGAGATATTAAATTAGGGCATCGTGCGCATATTAGGCCTGCGATACAATATCTGAATGCAGTTGGTGGGGCAATCCTTCTAGATCTCTTGACTGAAGAAGAGATTGAAAAAATAATGATAGCGCGTATATCTGAATTGTTAAAAGGGATTTCTGGTCCTATTAAGACAGAGAATATCGATGATGAGGATAATGATGATGATGACACATCTGAAATAGATACATCAGAACTTTCAGAAGAAACAGAACTGGAAGCGGTTCCTAATCTTGAAGATTTTGATGAAGATGAGATGGAGTTGGAACGACCAGAATACATATCTTATGGGTGTGTAGTAACTGTGTTGAGAGAAGACAGCCAAAATGAATTAACGTACCATATACCATTAAAGAGTGATACAAGTAGAGAAATGTATCCTATTGAAAAGAGAATGCTAGGAAAAACAACAGGAGCAAGAATGTACTTCAGTGGTAGCTGGTATGAGATAGTTGATTTTAATTGGGATGAGTAATGAAAGCAGGGAATAGAGTTTTCTATATTCGCAATTCATATAAGTATGATCATGATAGATTGCGTTTGTGGATACTCTGGTGGTTATCTTCGATGCCTTTGTTTAGAGAAAGGTGAAGAAGTCTACTGATTGGACTAAGTCTTAGAAAATCCTGATTAAGTAACTAGAAGCCGAAAACTGAATTATATATGATGAGGGGATGAATATGTATAAGAATGTTGGAAAGAATAATAGTAGTGAGTTGAGTCGTACATTAACAGAAGATATTTTCGAAAAGGCATATAGTTTGTTTATAGAACAGGCAGATAAGAATGCTATCAGTAAAAAATCTCATGGTGATAAACTGCCATATGGAATAACCAAGGAAGATGATAACCGTATCAAAGAGATAGATGGAGGAGGAAGATTCGGCGTGGGTCAGCATTTTGGTCAGGGAGCAGCCAGCAAGACACCATATATTAACTGGTATGTGGTATCAATCTATTACTCGCCTGATGACGGAAGCATTATCATGGGTATCGAGAAGGACAGATATCCGAAGTTGAAACATATGGAACCGCGAAGATACACACAGTTAGGAAATAAGAAGACTGAGGTAGCTGTATTCTTCCAGTCGAGTAAAGACAATTTGGATTATGAGAAGTTGTATGAGGCATTCATTAATGTATCTGAACAGGTTATGAGACTTGAAGGATGGTCTTAGATTCTCCTTGGATGGGATATCAATCTAGCAGACTATGTTTGAAAAACACAAATACAGCTGTGTGTTGTTTTATATGTGACACTAAACTGGACTGGCTTTGCCAGTCCAGTTTGCCACAGATGGTATGTGATATGACCATAATTCCATCAAAATGATCAAGAAGTCGCCTGTCAAACGACCTCCATTTATTTAGGATAATGTATATTCATATTAGAAGCAGTAGTGATAGAAAGACTAGGAGGAAAATATAATGTACGGAGCGATATTAGGAGATATGATCGGATCGCCCTATGAGTTTGACAGAGGCGATAAGACTAAAGATTTTGAGATGTTTAATTCGCATATAAGATACACCGATGATTCAGTCATGACACTCGCTGTTGCAAAAGCTATTATGGAAGCTGGAAAGGATGCTGATGAGGATACTTTAAAAGCTGCATTTGTTAAATGGATGCAGGCATTCGGAGGAAGCTATGCAAGAGGGGAGTATGGAGGGAGATTTGCCGGCTGGCTCATGATGGATGACCCAGAACCCTACGGCAGCTACGGAAACGGATCTGCAATGAGAGTATCACTTATAGGATGGGTATATGACTCGATAGAAAGAACAAGAGAAGTAGCAAGATGGTCAGCGGAAGTAACACATAACCATCCTGAAGGGATAAAGGGCGCTGAATCAACAGCAGCTGCTATCTATCTGGCAAGAACAGGTGCTAGTAAGTATGAGATAAAGAAGTATATAACCGATAACTTCGGATATGATCTGGGACGTACATGTGACGAGATAAGACCACACTATCATCATGTGGAGAGTTGTCAGGAGACTGTTCCTGAAGCGATAACAGCATTTCTTGAAGGGACAGATTTTGAAGATGTAATAAGAACAGCTGTATCACTCGGAGGAGATTGTGACACACTTACCTGTATAGCAGGAAGCATTGCAGAGGCATTTTATGGAGTGCCTTATGAGATGAAAGAAGAGTGCAGGAAACGTCTTCCTGAGGAGTTAAGGAAGATACTGTTTGGGTTTTGTGAGACTATAGGAAGGTAGGGATTATGAAGTATTCCGAAACAGGATTTAGAGAGTTTTACAAACATTTTGTAGCAATACCGGTATCAGATAGAACAAAGTCTTATCTTGAAGGCTTTCCGGGGTGTGATGAAGCAAATTATATTGTTGCATACGGATATTATGACAGGGAGTCCGGTCTAAACCTTGAAGTATTATGCGCAGCAAGATATTTAGATAATAAAGTCCAGTATGCAGCTGGTAATGAGTCAGTATCATCAACGATAAGGATAAATAACATAGCGGATGATGAGTGCTATCTGATAAATGATAAAGGTGAACTAACCAGGAATCATAAAAAGAAGCTGGATACGCTAAGTGCTTATGATGTGTCAGAAGAGATAGAGAGTACCAGGAGTCTTCCCTTTTTGGATGCAAGCAGAGATAAGGTTTTTATCGATGATGTCATGGTACAGCTTTATAAAGACGGGTTAGATACAGAAGGGTGTCTTACCAGAATAACAGGACGTGGAAAACATGGTCTTATAGGAATGCTTTTAGAAGAGCCGAAGCAGAACTTCGGATGGCATAAAGGAGAGACGATAGTCTTCTTTGTTAAAGAGGAAGAAGATAAATCTGTCACATGTTTTACTGATATGAATCCCAGTAAAAGGATAACAGCGGAAGATCTTGAAGACGGAAGCATGCTAAAGAAGGCTGTTGAGAAATTTCAGACTGATCGCAATGAGGCAAACTTCCTGGATATACTTGAGATACTTCGTGACAGTTATGTATGGATCCCTTGTTATGCAGTATTAAGCGAAGAAGATCAGGAAAGAATTCAAAAGATGTGTGATGAAACTGGGGATGACTTAAATGAGCTTCTAGGAAAAGAGTTTACTAACGCAGATGCTGTGAGGTTTATACCTGACATACTTCAACATGGTGAAGAATATTACTTCCCGATCTTTTCTACCGCTGAAGAGATGGGAGAGTACGGTAATAATTTTTCGAAACTCCAAAGGCATTTTCTTGAAGCGTTAACACTCGCAACAAATAACGAGAAAAACGTATCGGGAATTGTATTAAATGCATTCAGTACTCCATTTATTTTGGACAGACAGATCTTTGATGTATTTAAGAACATGAAATCAAGAATAGAACTGAGTAAATCATAATACACATAACTAAAGGTGTTCGGTTAACCGAATTGTAGAAGGAAGATTATATTATCGATAGTACATTTTTTAATGATCGAAGAGGACACATGAGCAGATTAAGCATCGCAGATATAAAAGAAATGAAAAAGGATATCAGAGAAGGACTTATCAGGTATATGGAAAAGAAGGATCCTGGTAAGAGTCTAAGTACTTACAAAACATATGCTTCTGATTCAAATTATCTGATCAACAATGAGAAAGAGGATGAGTTTATTAGATTTGTCAGATCGGATGATGATATGGATGAGATAAAAGATCTTATAAGAAGTCTTCTGATTGAAAAGCGTGGCAAGGATAAAGTGAATGACTTTGGAGTGAAATATTATTACGAGAAATTATGCTGGCAGAGGGAATACATCAAATCCATAGGTGGAATAGATAAAGTGATTAAAGATAGGCAATGAGGCAATCGTAAGGATTTAGATGATGGGATATGATGATTTTGATTCTGGGGATGATGATCTTTCAGTAATGTTAACAATGGATGAGATGGATGCTGAAGACCGCCGTATGGATTCAGAAGGTTATCATGGTGAAGGATGCCTTACCAGTACGATGTTATTTATTTCCATTCCGATAGTATTAGCACTGACATTAATAAGATTGATCAAATAAGTGTGAAAGCATGAACTATGTGATATCAGATATACACAACGACTCAAGAAGATTCAAAGATATGCTCAAAAAGATTGATCTTAAAGCAGATGATCATATATATGTTCTTGGCGATATTTTTGATAGATGCGATTACAATCCGGATCCGGTGGGCGTGTATTTTACAATCCTTGAACTGGGTGACAGATGCACTCTTATTCAGGGGAATCATGATGTATGGGTGGCTGAGTATATCCTAAAGTATCTGAACACATCAAAATGGCAGAGACGAAAACTGGAACCATATTATTATAACTCATTTGAGCTGATCATGGACAGGCTCACGCCAGTAGATGCCAAAGATCTTGCAGAGTTTATCTTAAGTAAGCCTATGCAACATGAGATAACTGTGAATGATACAGATTATCTGTTAGCACATGCTATGACATCGCTACCTGACAGAGAAGAGGCCAGAGCATATTATCTAATGGGAGCAAGCAGAATGGATGATCTGTTCTACTCTAAAGGATGGAAAGGATATGTATCGATCTGCGGTCACACAAACACAGGTTTTTTCAGCAGATATGGAGGCACATATTCAGATGATTCATTCCAGTCCATATGGAGGAATGATGACAAAAACGTGATCATGATAGATTGCGGATGCGGATATGCTGATGGATACCTGGGGAGTCTTTGTCTGGAGACCGGAGAAGAGTTTTACTGTTCAAACTAAGTTTGAATAATCATTAAAAACTCATTTTACAATAATAAAAGATAAGGAGGATATTATTAAAAAAGAGGATTTTCTCAAAAAGTAAGAAGGTATAAGAATTTGAACAAATTACTTTGTTTATCAGATGAAAAGCGGTTAAGACCGCTTTTTCTATGCTTTGATCTTTTAGTAGGTTATAATATATATATGAACGCAAAAACTGTAGATTATTACAATTATAATTCTGAAGCTTTTTCGAAGGATACATTTGATGTATCAATGATGGAAAACCAAGACAGATTTTCTTCGTACATTCCAGAAGGCGGATATATCCTTGATTTTGGATGTGGATCTGGAAGAGATACAAAGTATTTTTTGAATAAAGGTTTTCGGGTATTTGCTGTGGATGGATCCGAAAAGATGTGTGAACTTGCATGCAAAAACACTGGGATAGAGGTGAAAACACTTTTATTTAGTGAGTTAGATGACATAAATACTTATGATGGTATTTGGGCATGTTCTTCTATATTACATCTGTCTGTTGACGAACTCTCCGATGTATTTAGAAAGATGATAAGATCAATCAGACCAGATGGATATATATATACATCCTTTAAGTATGGAGAATTTCAAGGTTATCGTGGTGACCGATACTATACAGATTTTACAGAAAAGAGTTTCGACGATTTCATAAAAGATATAGATAACATTCAACTAGTTGATGAATGGATATCCGCTGATGTTCGTCCTGGCAGGAGTAACGAGAGATGGCTGAATTTGATACTTCGCAAATTGATTACAGATTAAGCATAGATGGAAAATACTATAATACATTAGATATTGAAGGATTCTCGCATATGATGAAAGATCCTTCGTATTGTTATAAGTTTTATTGGCTTGAAGCTATAGTTAAACTTATTTCCGAAGGAATAACAGAAGCTACTTTTGAGACTGTGATCGACGAAATGATCTGTAATGCATGGTACTCAGTAAGAGAATTTCACATCCACTTAAGCGGATTACAGGCAGATGGGCAGGTTAGAGACGGCCTCGAAAGAGCCGTTATTAAGCTTGCAGAAGTAAGCAATTTACCTGCG
>JAEEGL010077958.1_pt1 | contig 22412 bp, 21 predicted proteins | sample 9134231 | NCBI WGS metagenome assembly JAEEGL01 (sample SAMN16246548, study PRJNA631951) | gut metagenome | biome: gut microbiome; feature: rumen; material: fiber-attached | host: Bos | place: Iran: Karaj | collected 2018-10
ATGTTCGGCACAAAGCTGGTCTACGAGTACAAAAGTCCGGAGGATCAGGCAGCAATTCTGCCCTATCTCTTCACGCGCTACGACGGTATGGTGTTCGGCAAGCAGCATGAGATCCATCGCTGAGAGAGTACAGAGAAAACATCCGGAATACATAACGAAACCACCGTGACCATATGGCCACGGTGGTTGTTCTTTGGAGCGGATGATGGGAATCGAACCCACCTTATCGGCTTGGGAAGCCGGTGTTCTACCGATGAACTACATCCGCGTGTGTTGATAGTATATCATGGCCGGAAGAAAAATTCAATAGCTAATCCCGGGGGATTTGAAGCAAATTTCGTCATGCTGTGCACGGGAAAGGGTATATGCTGTGTTTGCCGGCCTCGGGCTGATGGGGGACCTGCGCGCGGGTCTCCCGGATGCCTGAGAAAGGGGAGAAAGGCAAAATGGTGTTGCATTTTTCAGAAAGATACACTATATTGATTACAGGTTGTCACAGGCGGTGCGGCACTGCCGCGCATACAGACAGAGAATGGAAAGGAGATTCATCATGGGTCTTATTCAAGCGGCTTTGGGATCCGCTGCCAGCGTGCTGTCGGATCAGTGGAAAGATTATTTTTACTGCGACGCTTTACCCAACAACGTTCTTGCGGTAAAGGGAAAGAAGCGTGTCACGGGCCTCTCCTCGAACAGCGGCAGTGACAATATTATTACAAGCGGCTCCATCATCGCCGTAGCGGACGGCCAGTGCATGCTGATCGTGGAGCAGGGCAAAATCGTAGACGTCTGCGCGGTGCCCGGGGAATACAAATATGACGCCTCCACGGAGCCCTCGATTTTCAACGGCAATCTGGGCGACAGCATTCTGGATGTCTTTGAGAAAATCGGCAAGCGCTTCACCTTCGGCGGCCAGACCGCAAAGGATCAGCGCGTCTATTACTTCAATACCAAGGAGATGACCGGCAACAAATACGGAACGCCTTCCCCGGTTCCGTTTCGCGTGGTAGACCGGAATATCGGTCTGGATATGGACATCTCCATCCGCTGCTTTGGCGAGTACAGCTACCGGATTTCCAACCCGCTGCTGTTTTACACCAACATCTGCGGCAACGTGAGTTCGGCCTATACCCGCGATCAGCTGGAGGGCCAGATGAAGACCGAACTGCTCACGGCGCTTCAGCCCGCATTTGCCCGCGTCTCCGACATGGGCGTGCGGTATTCTGCGCTTCCCGGCCACACAAAGGAGTTCGCGGATGCCCTGAATGAGGAACTGTCCGCAAAATGGAGGGATCTGCGCGGCATCGAGATCGTCTCCATCGGCGTTTCCAGCGTAAAGGCCAACGAGGAAGACGAGAAGATGATCAAGGAGCTGCAGCGCAATGCGGCGCTCCGCGACCCCAACATGCGCGACGCCCATATTGCCGGCGCTGCGGCCTCCGCCATGCAGACTGCCGCGGCAAATGAGGGCTCCGGCGCTGCGATGGCCTTTATGGGGATGAATATGGCCGGCTCTATGGGGATGAATATGCAGGGCATGTATCATGCGCAGCAGCAGGCGCCTGTGCAGCCGAGTGCGGCGCCGGCGGCGAATACCTGGACCTGCCCCTCCTGCGGCACGGCGGCGACGGGGAAGTTCTGCCCCGAGTGCGGCACAAAGAAACCGGAGCCTGTTCAGGCGAATACCTGGACCTGCCCCTCCTGCGGCACAGCCAATAAGGGCAAGTTCTGCGCCGAATGCGGTGCGAAAAAGCCCGCCGGCGTGCCCCAGTACAAGTGCGACAAGTGCGGTTGGGAGCCGGAAGATCCGCAGCATCCGCCGAAGTTCTGCCCCGAGTGCGGCGATCCCTTCGATGACGGAGACGTCGTCTGAGCGGGGCTGAGCACGAAGCGGCATGCGGCGCGCGAGGAAGGAAAAGAGAATAACATGCCTGCTGTTCGCGCTGCTTCTGCTTTTGACGGCATGCGGTGCTGAGTCACCGGAGGCCGGGCGGTATATCTGCGTCGAAGCGGCAGATGGGAGCTATGGGCTGGACCCCGCCTCTCTGTATCCGGAAGGCGCGTTGATTGAATTGGGAAGCGGCGGCCGCGGCATCCTGACCCTGGGGGAAAGGAGCGGCAGCATACACTGGAGCCTGTCCGACAATGAGCTCACGCTGAACATTGACGGGGAGCGCTTTTCCGGAACCCTGGAGGATGGCATTCTGGATCTGACCCTGCCGGACAGCGGCGTGCAGCTGCGCTTTGTGCGGGAGGATGTGAACTATTCTCCCGCCGGGGCGCCGGAGGCGGAACGGATGGCCGAAGCACTCGACTGGTGGACAGGAGACTGGTACGGCAAATGGTATATCCAGAATGCCGAGGGCTCGTTTGTGGACACCTGGTATGACTGCTGCGCCAGCATAGAGGCGGAGGAAAACGGCACCCATGTGATTCTCAGTCTGTGGGATGAAGACAGCTCGCGGGAAGAGCCCATGGGCCGTGTGGAGTTCGCGGTTAAGCCCGGTGCGCTGCCCGGAAACAGGGGCACGGCCGTCTCCACCTCCGGCAGCTTCTGGTTCAGCACGGTGGAAGCGGGCCAGTGGACTCTTGATCCCCGCCGAAGCGGCTATGCGGACATGCTGCGCTTTACCGGGCACCATGAGAGCGAGAAAGAGTCCTTTGACTATGAAATCCTTCTGCGCCCATGGGGGCGCCTGTGGGATGATGTGGCGAAAAAGGATCCGGACATGCTTCCGTTTCGTTACGAGTGGTATCTGGAGCAGATTGAGCGGAATGAGCCAATGCCGGCGAAGCTGCCGGCTGTGGATTGAAAGCCGCCTTTAGGAGGGAAACATGCCTTCACAGATTACAAACTATCAGTGCCCATCCTGTATGGGGCCGCTGCACTATGTCGGCAGCAGCAAAAAGCTGGAGTGCGACTATTGCGGCAGCAGCTTTACGGTGCAGGAGATTGACGCGCTGTATGCGGACAAGGTGGAACAGGCCCAGCAGGCTTCCGCGGCGCTTCAGGAGCAGGAAACTGTCGATGAGGCCGCCTATGACGCCGAATGGGACTGCGATGCGGCCGGCTCGGCCTGGGGTGCCGATGCTGCCGGACTGAAGCAGTACAGCTGTCCCTCCTGCGGCGCGGAATTGATCTGCGATGCTACAACGGCCGCCACAAGCTGTCCCTATTGCGGCAATCCGACGGTAGTTCCGGGGCAGTTTCACGGCGGTCTGAAGCCGGACTATATCCTTCCGTTCAGGCTGAGCAAGGAGGACGCGGTCGCGGCCCTGAAGAAGTATTATAAAGGAAAGCCGCTGCTGCCCAAGGCTTTTGCCGACAGCAATCACATTGAGGAAATCAAGGGCGTTTATGTACCGTTCTGGCTTTTTAACGGCGAAGCGGACGTGAACATGAGCTTTTCCGCGACGCGAGTGTACACCAGCCGCAGGGGGAATGAGCGCATAACGGAGACCGACCATTTCAACGTGCATCGCGGCGGCACTGTGTCCTTCTCCCGCATCCCGGTGGACGCGTCCACCAAAATGCCGGACTCGCACATGGACGCCATCGAGCCCTTTGATTACAGCGAGCTGAAGCCCTTTTCCATCTCGTATTTGCCCGGCTTTCTGGCGGACATTTACGATGTGGAGGCCCGGGACTGTGCGGTGCACGCGGATGAGCGCGCTTCGAATACGGCGGAGAGCATTGTCGCCTCAACGGTGCACGGATACAGCAGCTGTACGCCGCTCTCCAAACGGACCCGGCTGCGCAGAGGCAAGGTCGACTATGCGCTGCTGCCGGTGTGGATGCTCAGCACCCGCTGGAATGGCAAGAGTTTTCTCTTCGCCATGAACGGGCAGAGCGGTAAGCTGATCGGAGATCTGCCGGTGTCACAGGGGCGGTACTGGGCGCGTTTTGCCAGCATAGCGGCCCCGATTGCCGCAGCCATTTTCGGGCTGCTGTTTTTCCGGTGAGAGGGGGCTGCAGGATGAGAAAGAGACAGATTATTTGTCTGTTCCTGACAGCGCTGCTGTTCCTGATGCTGTGCACCGCCGCCTCGGCTGCCGACGCGGGCGATCAGCTGGGCTATGTAACGGACGCGGCCGGGTATCTCAGCGAGAGTGAGACCGCCGAACTGGAGGAGCTGGCAAGGCAGATCTCCGAAAAACACAGCTGCGGCGTGTACATTGTCGTTCTGAACGATTACGAGGAATACAGCCGTCATATTGAGACCTGCGCCGAAGAGCTGTATCAGTATTTCCACATGGGCTGGGGCGAAGACCACGACGGCGTGCTGCTGATCATGAGCATGAAGCAGCGGGAATACGATATCGCCGCCTATGGTGATTTCGGAAATTATGCCTTTACCGACTACGGGAAGGAATACCTGAGCCAGAGTTTCCTGGATAATTTCCGGCGGGACGATTGGTACGGCGGATTTCGCGACTATCTGAATACAGCGGAAAATATGCTGGCAAGCGCGCGGGAAGGGGAACCGCTTGACCTGGTGATCGAGGAGCGGGAGCCGGTGGAGATGAGCCCCGCTGCCAAGCTGCTCTTTGCGGTTTTGCCGTCCAGTGCTGCGGCTTTTCTCGTCTGCGGTCGGGATAAGCGGAAGATGAAAACGGCGGTCAGCAAGCGGACGGCGGAGGAATATGTCATTCCCGGCAGTGTGCACCTATATCTAGAGCGTGATCAGTTTATTAACCGTACGCGAACCGTACAGATCATCCAGGAGCATGAACGCAGCTCCGGCCACAGCGGCGGCGGGACGACGGTGAATTCCGCCGGATTCTCCCACCACAGCGGAAAGTTCTGAGCAGGGTGAGATGACCCTTGCCTAGAAACGTGAAAGCCATCCTTTCGGATGGCTTTCCTTATTTGGAGAGGACGAAGGGAAGACCCATTGCATAGGGGGAGCCCCGGAGACCGCTGGCCGCGTGCTCCCGCATACGTACAGGATCGGTAATGGCCATACCCGCAAGCCGGTCGAGGCCGCAGTCCAGCAGCTCCGGACACAGCGGAACAGTGGGGCCGGTGAGAATGGTATAAGCGTGTTCGCACAGCTGAAGCAGCCGGGGCAGCGTTTTGTTGACAAGCGTGCTGCCGGAGATCAATACCACATCACAGGAAGGCAGAAGGTATTCGCACGCGGGGTCAGGATAGTCCCCGGGCTGCGGGCTGCGCTCCATGATAAAAACCTGCTTTGCCTCACGCCACATGCGGTCAGTACCGTGCATATGCCCGACAATGCCGACGGTTTTTCCGGTAAAGCTCAGATCATCCGTGTAATGCCTTTCAAAGGGGACATAGCAGGAGAACATTTCCACGCGGGCAGGGGTGTTGAGCGCGGCATTGACGGCGGCCATGGCCAGGCTGGCCTCTGTGAGGTTCCAGCTCTTTACGGCCTGGGCCGCCTCCGCGAGCGGCAGCCCCAAAAGACCGGCCGGAAACAGAGGCGCGATGCTGTCGCCGGGCGTTTCGATCGCGATTCCGGCGGAAGTCCCGGTACCGATATAAGCCCATCTTGTGCCGGACAGCGCGTCAGTAATCAGTTCCCGCGAGGATATCCCCGCGAGCAGATGGTCATACAGATCAAATTGCGTATTCATCCCAGCGCTCCCATCATTTGATGGTTCTATTATACGTTGTCACTCTAATTTCGTAAAGCCCCGTCGAAAAACAGATTGCAGCAAGTTTTCCTTGACAGAATGCGCGTGCGGCATTATAATGCTCCCGACAACCACATTAGTATGATAATGCGATAAAGCGGAGGGCTGACATGAACAACTGGTATTCAGATGATATAAGGGACTTGTTTCGGGCGATTGTCACCCTGGAAACGGAAGAGGAGTGTAGGATGTTCTTCGAGGACGTCTGCACGGTGCGGGAAATCATTGAAATCGCACAGCGCCTGAAGGTGGCAAAGCTGCTGAAGAATAAAGTGAGCTACAATACAATCAACCGGGAAACCGGTGTGAGCACGGCTACCATCAGCCGCGTCAGCCGCTGCCTGGACTATGGAAGCGGCGGTTACCGTCTGATTCTGGAACGCCTGGAAGAGGGGAAGGACGCATGATTGACGAGAAGCTGCTCAAGCGTGAGGAGCGGGCTGTCTATGCGCTGCGCGCCCTGTACAGACAGTACGGCTATCAGCCCTTTAAGATGAGCAAGTTTGAAGAGTATGATCTGTATGTGCGAAATAAGGATTTCCTTGTCAGCGACAGGATTATTACCTTTAACGATACCAATGGCAGACTGATGGCCCTGAAGCCCGATGTGACGCTGTCCATCGTAAAGAACTGCGAGGATCAGCCGGGCTGCAAGCAGAAGGTCTGCTACAACGAGAATGTGTATCGCATCTCCGGCGGGACACGGCAATACAAGGAGATTATGCAGGCGGGGCTCGAGTGCATCGGGGCCGTCGACAGCTATGACATTTTTGAAGTGGTCAGTCTGGCGGCAGAGAGTCTGTCGCTGATTTCACCGGATTTTATCCTGGATGTCTCCCATCTTGGGATCCTGACCGCACAGCTGCAGGAGATCAGCGACGATCCGCAGCTGCGGAAAGAGATCGCCCATTATCTTGCGGAAAAGAATACGCATGACCTGGCGCGCGTGTGCCGGGCCAATGCGGTGTCTGCGGAGAAAACAGAGGCGATTTGCTCGTTCGCCGGCATTTACGGGGAAATGGACAGCGTGCTCCGGCGTCTGCGCCCGTTGTGCACCGGCGCTGCGTCGCAGGCGGCGCTGCGGGAACTGGAGCAGCTGCGGGAGCTGCTGCGCGGCTCGGCCTTTGAGGACAGGATTCATTTTGATTTTTCCATCGTCAACGACATGGACTACTATAACGGCATTGTGTTCAGAGGCTTTCTCAGCGGCATCTGCGAGGGTGTCCTCTCCGGCGGACAGTATGATAAACTGATGCGGAAAATGGGCCACAGCAGCGGGGCGATCGGCTTTGCGCTATACCTGGATCTTCTGGAGGGCCTTGGCGCTCCCGTGAGGAATTTTGATGTGGATGTATTGCTCCTGTATGACGAGGCGACAGAAGCGGCTCTGGTGGCCTCTGAGACGCGGCGGCTGATTGAAGACGGCAAGAGTGTCAGCGCGCAGAGAGCAATTCCTGAAAAGCTGCGCTTTCGGGGGATCCTTGACCTGCGTGAGGAGGGGAGCGAATGATCAACATCGCTTTGCCCAAGGGGCGTCTGGGCGATCAGGTCTACGCCCTGTTTGAGGCGGCCGGCTATGGATGCCCGGCGATCCGGGAGAATAACCGGAAGCTGATATTTGAAAATGAGGCCGCGGGCGTGCGCTATTTTTGGGTAAAACCCTCTGACGTCTCCATCTATGTAGAGCGCGGCGCGGCAGATATCGGCGTTGCGGGGAAAGATGTTCTGCTGGAGGATGAGCCGGATATCTATGAGCTGCTGGATCTGAAGTTGGGAAAATGCCGCATGGTCGTGGCGGCGCCGAAGGGCTTTCACGACAACGGCGAGCGCACGCTGAAGGTCGCGACTAAGTTCAGCAATATCGCGCGGCGCTATTATGTGGATCTGGGCAGAGATATTGACATCATCAAGCTGAACGGTTCCATTGAAATTGCGCCGATTCTCGGCTTGTCGGATGTGATCGTGGACATCGTGGAGACCGGAACCACGCTGCGGGAGAATAACCTTGAGGTGGTCAGCACCATCCTGCCCATCAGCGCAAGACTGATCGCCAACAAGGCGGCTTTTAAATTCAAAACGAAGGAGATCGAGGAGATCCTATCAAAGCTGGAAGGGCTGGTGGAACAGAATGATCCGAATCTTTAACTATGGTGAGGTTCCGAACGACAGAATTTTTGCCCGTAGAGGAAGCGCCGCGGATGTTGAGGGCGTTGTGGCAGAGATAATTGCCCAGGTGGTGAAATGCGGCGACGAGGCGCTGCGGGCCTACACCAGGAAATTCGATCATGTGGAGCTTGATTCCCTGGAAGTGAGTCAGGCCGAATTTGACGAGGCCTTGGCTTCCATTGAGCCGGACTTTCTGGAGATTCTGCAGGAGGCGGCGGACAATATCCGCAGCTACCATGAAAAACAGGTGCGCCGCGACTACCTGATGAGCGAGCGGGACGGAGTTATTCTGGGGCAGAAGATTACCCCCATTGAAAAGGTGGGACTGTACGTGCCCAACGGCACAGCGGCTTACCCGTCCACAGTGCTGATGGACAGCATTCCCGCCAAGATCGCAGGCTGCAGGGAATTGATTATGGTAACACCGCCGTCACGGGACGGCCGTGTTGACCCCGGTATTCTGGCCGCCGCGCATGTGGCGGGAATTGACCGGGTGTTCAAGGTCGGCGGTGCCCAGGCGGTGGCCGCACTGGCGTATGGAACGGAGAGCATTCCGGCAGTCTATAAGATCGTCGGACCGGGCAACGCGTATGTGGCGGAGGCGAAAAAGCAGGTCTACGGCAAGGTGGCCATCGATGTGGTAGCCGGCCCCAGCGAGGTGCTGGCTGTGGCGGATGACAGCTGCGATGCGCGCATTGTTGCGGCAGATCTGTTGAGCCAGGCGGAGCATGATGTGATGTCCACCGCCGTTCTGGTAACGGACAGCCGTGCCTTTGCCGAAAAGGTGGGAGCTGAGATCGATCGGCAGCTGCCGCTGCTTCCTCGCTGTGAAATCGCCCGCGCTTCCATTGAGAACAATGGGATGATTATTGTGGCAGAGAGCCTCGATCTTGCGATTGAGATCGCAAATGAGATCGCGCCGGAACATCTTGAGCTGTGCATGGACGAGCCCTTTGCCTATCTGGACAAGGTGAAAAACGCTGGATCCATTTTTCTGGGGAAGAATTGCCCGGAGGCCCTGGGCGACTATATGGCCGGACCCAACCACACACTGCCGACCGGCGGCATTGCCAAGTTCGCGTCACCACTCTCAGTAGATGATTTTGTAAAAAAATCCCAGTTTACCTATTATACCGGCGAGGCGCTGGAGAAGATTGCCGGCAAGATCGCCGTGTTTGCCAGAAAGGAGGGGCTGGAGGGTCACGCACGCAGCGTACTCTCCCGCTTTGAGGAAACGCTATGAGCCGATATTTCAGTGAACGCTACGCAGAGCTTGTCCCCTATACCCCGGGTGAGCAGCCCCAGGACATGCAGTATATCAAGCTCAATACCAATGAATCTCCGTTTCCGCCTTCACCGGGCGTGGCCGCCGCGGTTGCCGGTGAGTGCGGCAGACTGCAGCTGTATTCCGACCCGGAGAGCCGTCTGCTTACCGAGAAGATGGCCGCACAGTATGGCGTGAAGCCGGAGCAGGTTTTGATGACCAACGGTTCGGATGAGACGCTGAATTTTGCCTTTATGGCCTTTGCGGATGAAAAACGCCCCTTGGCCTTTCCGGATATCACCTATGGCTTTTATCCGGTGATTGCCCAGCTGAATCGCATCCCCTACACGGAGATCCCCCTGACAGAAGACTTCCGCATCAATCCGGCGGACTATATCGCCTGTGGAAAGACGGTTGTGTTAGCCAACCCCAATGCACCTACGGGAACCCCGCTGGCGCTGAGCGCCATCGAGCGGATTGTGGCGTCCAACCCGGAAACAGTGGTCATTGTGGATGAGGCCTATGTGGATTTCGGCGGCGAGAGCGCGGTGGGGCTGGTGGATTGCTATGACAATCTGCTGGTAATTGGCACCTTTTCCAAGTCCCGCTCCATGGCGGGGGCGAGGATCGGCTATGCGATCGGCAATGCCGCGCTGATCCGGGATTTGAACACCATAAAGTATTCTACGAATCCCTACAACGTCAACCGCATGAGTTCGGCCGCGGGTATTGCTGCCCTGGAGGAGAACGATTACTATTGGGATCGGTGTCGGATCATTGCGGAGAACCGCTCCTATACCGATGAGCAGCTGCGGGCGCTCGGCTTTGAAGTACTGGAGTCCTGTGCGAACTTCCTGTTTGCCCGCAGACCCGGTGTGGACGGCGGCGTGCTCTACCGTGAGCTGAAGAAAAGAGGAATCCTTGTCCGCCATTTTGATAAGCCCCGGATTGCGGATTTTCTGCGCATCAGTATCGGAACGCGCGGGCAGATGGAGTGTCTGATCGGTACCCTGAAACAGATTTTGGAGGAGAGAGCATGAGAACGGCAGAGATTAAGCGGAAAACCGCGGAGACCGATATTGTGCTGCGCCTGAACCTGGACGGCAGCGGGGAAGTCAACTGCGAGACCGGGATTGGTTTTCTGGATCATATGCTGACGCTGTTCGCACGGCACAGCGGTTTTGATCTGGAGCTGAGCTGTCGTGGGGATACTTGTGTGGATGACCACCACAGTACGGAGGACATCGGCATCTGTCTGGGAAAGGCCTTCGCACAGGCGCTGGGCGAAAAGAAAGGGATCACGCGCTATGGGGATATATGCCTGCCCATGGATGAGGCGCTGATCCTCTGTGCAGTGGATATCTCCGGGCGCGGCGAGAGCTATTATGCCCTCGATATTCCCACACAAAAGGTGGGAAGCTTTGACACGGAACTCTGCGAAGAGTTTTTCCGCGCCTTCTCCAGGGACGCGGGGGTGACCCTGCATCTGCGGCAGTTGGCGGGTAAGAACAGCCACCACATCATAGAGGGGGCGTTCAAGGCTTTTGCCAGAAGTCTGGCAAAAGCGGCGGCTGTCGATGAGAAAAACGCAGACAGAGTGCCGTCAACCAAGGGGATACTCGGATGATAGCGATTGTCGATTACGGCGTGGGAAATCTGTTTTCCCTGCGCTCCTCCCTGCGCTGCATCGGTGCGGAGGCAGAGGTGACAGCAGATCCGGCAGTGCTGCGCGCGGCGGACAGGATAATCCTGCCGGGCGTCGGCGCCTTTGGCGATGCCGCTGAAAAGCTGCGAGCGTCCGGTCTGGATACTCTTGTTCAAGAGGAGGCGGCGGCCGGTAAGGAGATTCTCGGGATCTGTCTGGGGATGCAGCTGCTGTTTGAAAAGAGCTATGAGTACGGCGAACACGCCGGCCTCGGCTTGCTGAAGGGCAGTGTCGTGGACATGAACGGCAGGATTCCTGCCGGCCTGAAAATCCCCCATATTGGCTGGAACGGCCTGATCGTCAAGCGTCCGCATAAGCTGCTGCGCTATTGCCGGGAAGGGGACTGCGTCTATTTTGTGCACTCCTTTTATGCGGTGGACTGCGAAGAGAGCCTGATCGCGACTGCGGAATACGGAGTGGAGCTGACCGCTATTGCAGCAAAAGACAATGTGATGGGCTGTCAGTTCCACCCGGAGAAGAGCGGCGAAGTGGGATTGAAGATCCTGCGCGCTTTTTGTGAGGAGGCTTGAGAAATGCTTCTGCTTCCGGCAATTGATTTGTACGAACGCAAGGCGGTTCGCCTGTACAAGGGTGATTACGCGCAGATGACGGTCTACAGTGAGAGACCGCTTGATGTCGCGCTGGATTTTGCGCGTCAGGGCGCCGAGTGGGTCCATATGGTGGATCTGGAGGGAGCCAGGGATGGCGGAACGCCCAATCTTGAGATTGTCGAGCAGGTAGCGCGGGAAACCGGCCTGTCGGTTGAGGTCGGCGGCGGCATTCGCGACCGGGAGACCATCGACAGGTATTTGCAATGCGGCGTTTCCCGTGTCATTCTGGGGACGGCCGCCGTTCAGGACGAGGCGCTGCTGCGCGAGGCCATAGACGCCTACGGGGAGCGAATTGCCGTGGGTGCCGATGTGCGGGACGGCGCTGTGGCCGTCAGAGGATGGCTGGAGCGGTCAGACTATGGACTGGAGGATTTTCTGGCGCATCTGCAGGCCCTGGGGGTGAAAACCGTTATCTGTACGGATATTTCCCGGGACGGAGCCATGCGCGGCGCAAATCTGGAGCTCTATGGGCGTCTGGCACGGCAATATGACATGCAGCTTGTGGCCTCCGGCGGTGTATCCGGAATTGAAGATGTGAGGGCGCTGCGTGAGATCGGCCTTTACGGCGCAATTATTGGCAAGGCCTACTACACAGGGGCGCTGAACCTGGCGGAGGCCATTGAGGTGGCAGGATGATAACAAAAAGGATAATCCCGTGCCTGGATGTGAAGAACGGACGGGTGGTCAAGGGCGTGAATTTTGAGGGAGTGCGGGACGTCTCCTCGCCGGTGGATCTGGGGAAATACTACTCGGACAACGGCGCGGACGAACTTGTATTCTACGATATCACGGCCTCCTATGAGGGACGGGCGCTGTTTACCGACATTCTGCGCCGTGTAGCGGAGACAATTTTTATCCCGCTGACCGTTGGCGGCGGAATCAATACAGTGGAGGACTTTGACCGCGTGCTGAAATGCGGGGCGGACAAGGTGAGCGTAAACTCCGGCGCCATCCGCAATCCCGATCTGATTCGCGAGGCTGCGCGTAAGTACGGGGACCAGTGCGTGGTGCTGTCAGCTGACATCAAGCGCGTGGACGGCAGTTTTCGCGTTTTTGCGAAGGGCGGCCGGGAGGATACGGGAATGGAGGCCATTTCCTGGATCCGCAAATGCGTTGCGCTGGGCGCGGGCGAGGTCGTGGTCAACTCGATCGACACGGACGGCGTCAAACACGGCTTCGACCTGGAGATGCTTCGGGCTGTGCGGGAAGCCGTGCAGGTGCCGGTAATTGCATCCGGCGGGGCCGGCTGTGTGGAGGACTTTATACAGCTTTTCCGGGAGATTCCGGATATAGACGCGGGGCTTGCCGCTTCTGTTTTCCACTTTGGTGAGATCCGGATTCCGGAGCTGAAGCAGGAGCTGCGGAAAAACAATATTCTTGTGAGGCTGTGATATGGTAAAACTTGACGAACTGGTATTTGATGACAGGGGACTGATCCCCGCCGTCGTTGCGGATGCGGTGAGCAAAAAAGTGCTGACCGTGGCCTATATGAGCCGAGAGAGCCTGCAGATTTCCATGGAAAAGGGCTTGACCTGCTTCTGGAGCCGGTCCCGGCAGGAATTGTGGCTGAAGGGGGAGACCAGCGGAAACTATCAGCACATTGTCTCCATTACAGCGGATTGCGACCGGGACGCGCTTCTGGTTCTGGTGGAGAAGGATGGGCCGGCGTGCCATCTGGGGACGGATTCCTGCTTTAACGATCCGGTCTGGGAAAGCGATACGCTGTCGGAATTCAGCCTGCAGGGGCTGTATAAAATGCTGCAGGGAAGAAATGAGCAGCGGCCGGAGGGCTCCTATACCAGCTATCTGTTTAACAAGGGCATTGACAAAATCCTGAAAAAAGTGGGCGAGGAGTGCACCGAGGTTATCATCGCTGCCAAAGCGGATGACAAGAGGGAGACGGTTTACGAGGTGGCGGATTTGGCCTACCATGTCATGGTGATGATGGTTCAGATGGGAATCACCGTTGAAGATGTGCAGAGGGAGCTCGCCTCCCGGCACGTGATTGACCACAAGGTGAAGCAGGAGAAAATGACGACATGAGGCTCTCCAACTACCATACGCATACCTGCTATTGTGACGGACAGGACAGCCCCGAGGAGCTGGTGCAGGAGGCGTTGCGCCTTGGCTGCCCGGAGCTGGGCTTTTCCGGGCATGCCCATGTGAGCTTTGATGACTGCTGCATGACGCTGGAGGGGACAGAGGCCTATATCAGGGAGATTCGCGCGCTGCAGGAGACGTACAGGGATCAGATCCGCATTTGGCTTGGGATTGAGCAGGATTACTATTCTGATTTCCCCACAGACCCCTATGAGTTTGTCATCGGCTCCGTACACTATGTGTTCAGGGACGGAGAGTATTTGTTTGTTGATGAGAGCCTGGAGAGGCAGCAGCAGGCGGTAAACGAGCACTACGGCGGGGATTATTACGCCATGATTGAGGACTATTATGCCACAGTCGCGCAGATTTATGACAAGACGCACTGTGACATTGTGGGGCACTTTGACCTGGTGTGCAAGTACAATGAGAACGGAGATCTGTTTGATCCCGCACATCCGCGCTATCGCCGGGCGGCGCAGGAAGCGATGGAGTATTTGCTGCAAAAGCCGGTGCTTTTCGAGATCAACACCGGAGCCATGGCCCGTGGATACCGGACGAGGCCCTATCCGGATTACCCGCTTTTGAGGGAATTGGAGGCGCGCGGCGCGCGGCTGATCTTGTCGTCTGACTGCCACGAAAGGAAAAATCTGCTGTTTGGTTTGGAGGCTCTTTCGGGTTCTGTGTGCGGGATACAGGAAAAACTGTACAAAAATCGATAAATTAGTTATTGCAATATGCCGAAAGCTATGGTATATTGAGCATGCTTACAAGTACATATCCATTGAAGCGTTCAGAATTTGCATGAAGACTGAACGTGGAGGAACTCTGGAGAATCCCATTATGGGTGCCGAAGGTGCAAGGCCGCAAGGCTGAATCTCTCAGGCAAAAGGACAGAGCGGGGAACAGGTATCGTTGTGATACCTCCGTCCTTATCCAGAGTTGCTGCTATGTCGGCAACTTTTTTTATTTCAGGAGGAAACCCATCATGCTCGAACTCGTACAGAAAATCAACGGCTACCTGTCAGACTACATTTTAATCATCCTGCTTGTCGGCACCGGCATCTTCTTTTCAGTCAAGACAAACTTTGTTCAGGTTCGCTGCTTTGGCGAGGGGATGCGGCGCTTCTTCGCCAGCTTCAGCCTGAGCGGCGGCAGGCAGAAAAGCGGCCTGAGTTCTTTCCAGGCCTTGGCTACGGCGATTGCGGCCCAGGTGGGCACCGGCAACATTGTGGGCGCCTCCGGCGCTATCCTGATCGGAGGACCCGGAGCCATCTTCTGGATGTGGATCATTGCTTTCTTCGGCATGGCCACCATCTATTCTGAGGCGGTTCTCGCGCAGGAAACCCGCGAGATCGATGGGGACGGCGCCGTGCACGGCGGCCCGGTGTACTACATCAGGAAGGCCTTCCCCCATGGCTTCGGCTCGTTCCTGGCGGGCTTCTTTGCCATAGCCATCATTCTGGCCCTGGGCTTTATGGGCAGCATGGTGCAGTCCAACTCGATCGGTGAAACCTGCAGCAATGCCCTTGGGATTCCCAGCTGGGTCATCGGCATTGTTGTGACCGGTGTTGCGGCCCTGATTTTCCTGGGCGGTATTCAGCGCATCGCCTCTGTCACGGAGAAGCTTGTTCCGGTTATGGCCGTTCTGTACCTGATCGGCGGCTTCGTGGTGATCTTTGCCCGTATCCGATATATTCCCGAAACCATCTGGATGATCTTCAAATACGCCTTTGTTCCCAATGCGATTATCGGCGGCAGCATCGGCTATGCGATCAAGACGGCGATCAGCCAGGGGGTGAAGCGAGGCTTGTTCTCCAATGAGGCTGGCATGGGCTCCACGCCCCACGCTCACGCGATGGCGAATGTGGAGAAGCCGCATGATCAGGGCGTCGTCGCCATGATCGGCCTGTTTATTGATACCTTTGTGGTGCTGACCATGACCGCGCTGGTTGTGATCTCCACGCTCTATGCCGGGAACGGTGTTCTGGCCGGCGGTGCTGCCGAGGGAATCAGCAAGACCAATATGGCGCAGTTGGCGTTCTCCGGTATTTTCGGCGGCAAGCTTGGCGCGCTGTTTGTGGCGGTATGCCTATTGTTTTTCGCTTTCTCCACAATTCTCAGCTGGAACTTTTTCGGTAAGCTGAACGTGGAGTATCTGTTCGGCAAGAAGGCGGTGCCGGTCTACTCCGTGCTGGCCCTGATCTTTATTTTCATGGGTTCCTGCCTGTCGAACGACCTGGTCTGGGAGCTGGCGGATCTGTTTAACCAGGTGATGGTGCTGCCCAACGTGGTCGCCTTGATCGCCCTGTCCTCCCTGGTTGCTGCTGCGGCAAGGAGCGGGGAAAAGAAATAAGGGAATTGAGTTCAGAAGAAAAAGCTGCCTTTTTATGGGGCCAATTAGAGATATGTAAAGATGAGCATATTTCAGTTGGCATTCTTCACGCGGGCAGCGGAAGAAAACGGCAATATCGAGCATTATGCCCGATATTGCCGTTTTTCTTGTTCTCCGTCATTCAGCCACTCTCTCTCGGCGCGGCGGGCTCTTTTTATATGCTTGTTAGATGGACACGATAGAAAAGCATTTTATAGTTGACAACTGTAGCCTGCGGTGCTATAGTAAAGACGCTCGAGCTACAATTGTAAACTGTTCCTGGGAGGTACCTATCATGTCAGATAATCTTGCCTGCAAAATCACAGGTTCTGAACTGGAAATCATGAAGCTCCTGTGGCATGCGGAGGACGCTCTGCCTGTTACGGAGATTCGTGAGAAACTGCAGGAATCAAAAGAATGGGAGCCCGCGACGATCAAGACCCTGATTTCTCGGCTTGTATCAAAAGGCGTCGTCCGGCAGGAAAAGCGAAATGTTTATTTCTACTCTCCGATCATCACGGAAAAAGAATACAGCGCATGGGCTACGGAAGATCTGATCACTCGCCTTTATAACGGCAGTGCGCGGGATCTGGTTGCTGCGCTCGTCAATTCGGACGGTCTAACACAGGAAGATCTGGACGAATTGCGGCAGATGTTCAAGGTGGAGGAATAAGCTATGAAGACACTGTTGGTGCTGACCCTCAGCGGCAGCGGTCTTGCGCTGCTTCTCCTGGGCCTGCGCTATGTCGCATTGCGCCGGATGCCGAGCACGGTTTATTACTATGCCTGGCTTCTGGTGCTGCTGCGTTTTGCTTTACCCCTTCCGGGCCTGATACCGACCACAGTTGAGACAAGAGCTGCCGATACCCCGGTTTATAGCGAAACAACCGAGCAGGACTACAGGGAACAGATACCTGTTTTCCCACAGAACGCTGTACCGGCTGGTGAGCCTATTGCCGCAGCAGAATCGCAGATCTCGGTTCAAGCAGCAGAAATGCCTGAAACCCAGACCTCTGTATCTGCCCCCAAGACTACGCATTCTATGGATTGGCGATCTCCGAAGCTCTGGCTTTCTGTCTGGGCATTTGGCACAGCGCTGAGTCTGGGGCTGACGGTGCTTGCTTATCTACGGTTCACCATTCGTCTGCGGCATGAGCTTCACAGGCCGGACCGCTTCACCCGTGAACTCTATGCTTCTATTCCCGGGCGCAAGCCTGCGCTCTTCCGCTCTAACGCGATACGGACGCCCCTAATGTTCGGCGTGTTTTCACCAAAAATCATAGTGCCGGAGCGCGAATATGATGAAGAGCTTCTGCTCAATATCCTCCGTCATGAGATTACGCATTATCGCCGCTTTGACACGCTCTATAAGTGGGTCGCGGTTGCAATTCTCTCGGCGCATTGGTTCAATCCCCTAAGCTGGTTCATTCGGAAAGAACTGAATCGCGCCTGCGAGTTGAGCTGTGACGAGATGCTGCTGCGCTCAATGACGCGGAGAGAGAAGCAGTCCTACGGCAATACGCTGTTGTCGATGGCGGCAACAGCGGCGCTGCCCGCAGGGGTGGTTGCCACGACCTTTGCCACTGAGAAGCGGAATTTGAAAGAAAGACTGGTTCAAATCATGAATTATAAGAAGAGCGGAGCACGGATGCTGGCCGCTGTGCTGGCGCTTGTGCTTCTGGCAGGCTGTGGGCTGGCTGCCGGACCTGCCGCGGAAAAGGACTTCGTGGTCGAGGCGTCCCTCGCCCCGGAGAGGAGCAGCACCATCCGTGTCACCAATGTGGATGAACTGCTGGCAGCCATCGCGCCGAATGCGGTTATCGAACTCGCCGCAGGCGTGTATGATCTAAGCGCCGCCTCAAATTACGGCTCGGATACCCATAGCTCCTGGTACTCCTGGAATGGCGTCTACAGCAACGACGAGGTTGCTGCGGAGTTGGTCATTCAGAACGTTGACGGACTCACTCTCCGCGGTGCGGGTCTTGAAGAAACTACGATTGCCGCCGTACCTCGCTATGCAAACGTCATTAAATTCGCCGGCTGTAACAATCTGACGGTTGCAAATCTAACCGCCGGTCATACGACAGAGCCCGGTTTTTGCTCGGGCGGTGTTTTGAAGTTGGAAAATTGTACAGATGTCAACATTGATACCTGCGGCCTCTACGGTTGCGGCACCATCGGCATCCAGGCGCAAAACTCTTCTCGACTTAATGTCACGAACTCAAGCATCTACGAATGCAGTTACGGCGCGGTGGATGTTCACCAATGCCAGGATGTGGTTATCAGCGCGTGCGATGTTCATCATCACGGAACACGCGAAGGCCAGGGAGAAGCCATGAACGTCTTCAGTGTCAGCTACGGTGAAGGCTTCACGGTTTATAACTGCCGCATCCATGACAACCGGGCTCAGTATCTGCTGAACAGCAGCTTCACGAAAAATGCGCTCTTCCTCTCCAATGAGGTGCTGAGCAACGTGTTTGGGGTCAAAGTTTTCACCTTCCAGCAGTACGGTGCGACCGTGGATGGCTGCCGCTTTGAAGGCAATGACGTAAGCCGTGGATGGTATACAAGCAGTGGCATATATGCCGCTGATATCGAGGGCAACGCCCTTGAAGGCGCGGAACTTGCGGAGATGACGCTGCGAGATATTCCTCCTGAGAGCGTCGCCCCTAAACCCGCCTCCCATGCGCAGACAACGGAAGTCCCTGTTGGCGATGAGGTTCTGGTTAAGACCGTTGACGAATTCCTCAGCGCCATTGGTCCTGACCGCACGATCGTCCTTGACGGCGAACTCTTTGATCTCTCCACAGCATCCAATTACGGCGGCATTGGCACAGAGTATTACTACTGGCAGGAGAATCCCGACGGGCCGGGGCTGGTCATCCACGATGCGAACGGCCTGTCGATCCGCGCGAATAACACCGCCTCCGGGGCCACAACCCTTGCCGCGATCCCACGCTACGCCAACGTGATCAGCTTCCGGAACTGCGACAATCTCTTCCTTGGCGGTTTCACTGCGGGGCATACGAAGGAACCTGGCGCCTGCTCCGGCGGCGTGCTGAACTTCCAGAACTGCAATCAGGTCATGCTCGAGAAAATGCGTCTCTACGGCTGCGGCATCTTGGGTATTCAGGCGTCGTACTGTACCTCGATGGAGATCCTGCGTACTGAGATTTACGAGTGTAGCCAGGGCGCGGCGCAGTTCTTCCAGACTGACGGAATCAGCTTTACAGACTGCGATGTGCACGATGTGCCCTCTCCCGCCTTCCGCTTCACTGAATGCGGCGACAAGACATGGAACAGCGAGCCGTTCTCCGGCTTGAGCGAGGGATACGATGTGGACGGGAACGGTGAACTGGTCGAATACGCAGCCCCGCAGAGGGAAGCGGAGATCAGCATCGACCTCAAGCATCTGGTCAATCCTTTTGCCTCGGAGCCGACGCACGTCTATGATGCGAACTCGCCGCAGACAAGCTTTGCCGTCGCCGTGCAGAAGGCCATCGTAGAGGGCGATTGGGAAACACTTGCCGACAGGATCAGCTTCCCGCTGCAGGTCTTCACGGACGGGGCAAGCTTCGGGATCGACGACCGCGAGGCATATCTGGAAATGGCGCGGGACGGATACTTCACGAACGAGGTGTTCGAGGAGACATTCAATTTCCGTCAGCGCATAGCTGATGCAGACACAAGCGTCTTCGGTGCCTGCGCCTTCGGCGAGACCTGTCTGGATCATAGGATCGCCTTCAGTTGTTACGGTATGGAGGTCAAGGAGGAAAATCTGAAAATCAAGGCGATCTCCTTCGTCACGCCCTTCTGGCCCGGAGTATCCGTCGCAGAGGCGCAGGCGCAGGTACAGGCACTGGTTCCCCCCACACCTCAACCGTAATTCATTGTTTGCAGAATCAGAGCCGCCCTTTCAGGCGGCTCTTTCCCGTTTTTTTCAAATCATGTGTAAGATTTGCTTTTCGATCCCGTGATATAGGGTGAGGCGGAAAGGAAGTGACGTATTTGGAGGACAGTAGAATCATTGCCCTGTTCTTTGAGCGCTCGGAACAGGCCATTGCAGAGCTGGACAAACAATACGGATCTGCCGTGAAAAAGACTGCTGCCAATATCTTGAATGACCGGCTGGATGTGGAAGAATGCGTAAACGACACTTATCTGAGGACTTGGAACAGTATTCCGCCTCAGAAGCCAAGCCCTTTGGGTTGCTACGTTTGCAAAATCGCCCGCAATCTGGCCATCGACAGATACCATGCCAACAAAGCCGAAAAGAGAAACGGCGCCTTTGACCTGATACTTGACGAAATGGAAGCGTGCGTCCCTTCGGGGATGGGCGTGGAAACAGAGATCGAGGCAAAGGAGCTGGCCGCTGCAATCAGCCGATTCCTCATGACGCTGAGCCGGGATGACCGCTTCCTTTTTGTCCGGCGTTACTGGTATGCAGATTCTGTCACAGAACTGGCCGCCGAGACTCGCGGCAGCGCTAACCGTATCTCCGTGCGTCTTTTCCGCATCAGAGAAAAACTCAAAAAATCACTGTTAAAGGAGGGCTATCTTGCATGAATCGGGAACTGTTAGCAAAAGCCTTTGGCGACATAGACGATAACATCGTTGCCGAAGCATACCGACCTGTGCCCGAGGCTGCATCCGGCTCCCCGGAAAGGGTCGTACACATGAACAAGAAAAAAATCGTCACCTTTGCGCTTGCAGCGGCGCTGATTCTGGCACTGGGGACGGCCGCCTATGCTGTGTGGAGTGTTCACACCGCCCGGCAGCAGGAACTGAAAGCCGATCTGAAGATCGAAGAAAACAACGTAAGCAGTTATATCGAGTATGATGTTCCCGAGGAATCCGGCGGATCGGGTGTAGTGCTGCTCTCAACTGTGAACGACGGAGAATCCCAGCGGGTCTTTGTCAACGTCTCACCGGTGGAGAAAGAAGTGATAGAAAGATTCCCTGAAACCATCGCTTTTGCCTGGAAACTTGACGGAATGAATGTAAACGGCGAGGATTACTGGATGACCGCAGCGCCGAAGCTGCAATCCGACATTTCCGTCAGCGGCCACGACGCGATTCGTGAAGCCGTTTTACGGGATGCTTACGATGAAAGCACAAAAACTCTTACCCTTGAATGCTTTGTTTCTAATAATGCGATTGCTCAGGCGCAGGCTTATCATAACAGCGAAAGTGTTCAACTGACTCTGACGCTATGGGATCACCAGGCTCAAGCCGACGCGGGGATTGGATCTTCCGCTGAGTGGCTGAATACCCAGGACAGTTTTGGAAGCGTGCAGTTTATCCCTACGGAACAGGAAATGAGATACTTCGATTGTGGACACGCAGTTTATCATGATGTTGAACTGGACAAGGATATTGAGATCGTTGGCCTGGAGCTGACCCCGTTCAGCGCCGTCTGGAAAGTGAGCTATGAGGGCGCGTCATTCTTCCATACTCCGGAGGCCGATCAGGCGGCATACGAGCCCTGGAGCATCCTGGAGGACAAGGTCTGTATCGAAGCAAAGCTGGTATTCTCCGATGGATCGGAGTTTTCCACTGGCGGAGCGTTGACTTGCCCTTATGCTAACGGAATGGTCAACCTTAACTGCGGCTGGGGGAGCGCGATCAACATCGATGATATTCAGCGAATTGTTCTTGGGGATTTGGTCCTCTGGGAAGCAAAATAGCATTATCAATCCTGCTGGCAGGGAGAATTCTTGAGTACCTGGACAAGTTCGTGTCCATGCATCGGTATTGGCATCCCGACTCTCGTGCAGACATTCAAATATATCCAAGCTGAGCTGCAAAACGGCATAGCCGGTTAATCCTAACCGGCTGTGCCGTTTCTTTTCCCGCGATTGATAATCTTTGAATTGCCCCTTATTTGAGGCAGTCTTTTTCCATATCGATGCGGCGAGATCGTTGTATTTCTATTCCTGTTACACCCAATCCTGAGAAAACCTGACCATTGTCTCGATCAGCGGTGAGGTCAGATCCCGGCGCCAGGCGACGCCGACCTCCTTGACGATTCTCTCTTTCAGTTTGATTTCCAAGACGCCGGGAAGCGCGCGGTCGCGGAACTCCTCAGAGGGGAGCAGCGCTACGCCCAGGCCGCCCTGTACCATATAGAGCCCGGTGGTCGGATTTGCCGAGCGGCAAACGATGTTCGGCTCAAAACCCGCGCTGCGGCATGCGGCCAGGCAAAGCTCAGAGGCCACCTGCTCAGCCTGATGGAAGATAAACTTTTCTTCCCGAAGCTCCTTTAAGCTCACGATTTTTCGCTTGGCGAGCGGGTGCTTTGCCGAGACGGCCAGTGAATACACATCTTCACCCAGAGGAACAAACTTGAGACCCGGATGCAGATTCGTAATAGGCTTGTTGAGGAAAGCAAGATCAATTTTGCGCTCCAGAAGCCGTTTCGCAAGATTGTGCGAGCCGTCCTGCATGATGTTTACCGACACATTCGGGTATGCGGAGCAAAAGGCGGAAAGCATGTCGCCAAAATCAATACAGCGGAGAGAAGTAATGATTCCGAGA
>JAEEGL012111725.1_pt1 | contig 22410 bp, 19 predicted proteins | sample 9134231 | NCBI WGS metagenome assembly JAEEGL01 (sample SAMN16246548, study PRJNA631951) | gut metagenome | biome: gut microbiome; feature: rumen; material: fiber-attached | host: Bos | place: Iran: Karaj | collected 2018-10
CTCCACTTCTTTTGATAGTTTCAACTATCTTTGTTGCAGCATTATCAAGAATTCTATGATCATATGCTTTTAATTTAATACTAACTATATTTGACATATTAAATCCTCCCTTCGCCTATATCTCTGTATAGACTTGCTCCGTGTAAATAACCCGATTTATACCATGCAACTTTGCCTGGCGTATCAGCAACCTCACACATCTAAGCAGCCACACACGTTTTAAATTATAGCACCCATACCCTATAAAATCAAGCATTTTTTAGGTTTTTTTATTTTATTTTTTTAAAACGTTTATGGGAGTTTACAATCATATATTATTTTTTAAAAATTTAGAGATAAAAAAAGCAATATAATTTCTTATATTACTGTTTTTCTAATATTACTATTGGAGTTTGGTCTGAACAAGCTATTCCTGTTTTTATTCTACATTCAACAGGTTTATAAAGTTCAGTTCCCATTTGATATACAAAATCAATCTTTTTAACTTCAGCACCATTGCATGTGCAGAAATAATCTAGAGATTCAATAGTGTTTTTATCGACTACTCCAACCTTGTTTCTATTAATTTCGTCTTCTTTTACTTCAACAACCCCATGACTTTCTGCATCAACTACAGTTGCGTAATACTCTAATGATTTACCTGTTCTCTTTATTATTATATAGCTTTGTCTATCTATTAGTTTACCAAATGGTGATTCAGTGTTACTACCTTTTTGAAGTGTTAACATACTTACTGGTACTAACATTATTTCATTTTCTTCAATACGTGGCCCCAATGTCTTATCGTTATATTCTAGTTTAGTTTCTTGAATAAATGTACTTATATCATTAGCATATACTCCTTCATTTGAATTTAGTATATAGCTTGATACTGCTGGTACTGCTATTAAAAGTATTACTCCTAAAATAATAATTACTGCTATCATTTCAATTAATGTAAAACCATTCTTTTTCATATTCTCTCCTATCCAAATAATTCTAATGCCTTTTTAAGTACAAGGTCATCTTCACTATTATTCTCTACACTTATGTCATTAATTATTTCATAATCTGGGACAATAGCACTTTCTTTTATTGAGATACCACTGCTTGTAAGCCACTCACCAATAGTGAACTTAACAATTGCACCATCTTTCAATTTATGCATCTTTTGGATTGTGTTCTTACCATATGATTTTTCTCCTACAGTAATTGCACTATTGTTTTCAATAAGACTAGTTGCTAATATTTCAGCTCCTGATGCTGTACCATTATCTATTAATATTATAACATTACTATCTATAATTTTATCATCTCTCGAATAGATTTTTTCTTCTTTATTCTTTCTTTTCTCTACATATATTATCTTGTCTTTATCTAGGAACATAGATGCTACGCTTGAAGCTGCAGATAAGTATCCTCCACCATTTCCTCTTAAGTCTATGATATATCCATCTACTTCTTTATCTTTTAATACTTCATATATATCTTTAAATTCTTCATAAGTATTTTTAGAGAAGTTCTTAATAGTAAGTTCTACTATATTTTTATTATTATATTCAATTATAGTATATTCAACTGTTGGAAGCTGTATTATCTCTTTAGATAATGTTAGTTCTTTTTCTTCCTCATCTGCGATATATTTTATTTTTACTTTTTCTTTTGTCTTTCCACCTCTAAGCATACTATTCATATCATCTATAAACATATCTTTTAGATCTTCATCATTTATAGATAATACTACCATGTTTTCTTTTAATTTTGCTTTGGATGCAGGTGAATTCTTGTATACCTTTTTAATTACTGGATAATCATCTTCTAATTTATCTAGTTCCATTCCTACTCCAATAAGCTCACTCTCAAGCGATGCTGTGTATAGGGTTGCGTAGTCATTTGTTATAAGTCTAGCATATGGATCAGCAAGATAAGAAAGCATTCCTTCAATTGTACTATCTCTAAAACTGTCACTTGTATAAGTACCATAATAGTTTTTATTAATATCGTCATACAATCCATTTATTTCATTAAAGTCAATTCTTTGTGCTTTCCCTACATTTCCAGTTTTTTCACTTACTACAAATCCACCAATTAGTAGGCCGAATACTATACAGATGATCATTATGATCATTACTTCTGCCATTGAGAATACTGTTTTCTCATTTAGATCTTCTTTTTCTCTCAACTCATCATATGTTTTTGACTTGTTAGTTTTTTCTTTATATTTATTTGGCATCTTCTTCACTATCCTAACATATCAATAATAGCACATTTTTTTCAAACAAAAAAGAGAGAGGCCTCTCTTATTTTAATAATGTATCTTCGTATGCAACTAATTTATCTCTTCCAGAAATAGTTTCAACAACTTTTCCGTCTTTAACTTTTAGAAGTGTTGCATCTATTACTTTTAATCCTTCAATACTAGATGTATTAATTTCTGCTTCCTTATCTGTCATATAATCTTTATTTAGACCACTACTTAAGTTAACTTTATACATTTTTGTAGTAGATTCTTTTGAAGTATATACATTGTAAATACCACTACATAGCTTTTCGTTATCTCCATCAAACTTATATAACAATACATAATATTCAGATTCATCTCTATTAAGAAGGTTTCCAGCCATTATTTCAACATTTTGAATTGTTTCTTTTTCTTTTTCTGACTTTTTAAATAATTCTCCATGAAAGAATGCAAATATCAAATAGAATACTGCTAGACATGCAATTACTCCAATGAATATTTTTATAAGTCTTTTCATGTCATTATCTTCTTCAGCTAATTCTTTTTCTAAATTTTTTATTTTACTTTTATTTTCTTTTCTTTTTCTTTCTTGTTTTCTTTTTTCTTCTCTTCCCATAATAAACACCCAAGAAAATTATATCACATTTCCCTTAAAACACAAGGAAAAAAAGAGTTTGCAATATGCAAACTACTTTTTAGATATCTTAATTTTGATTTCTTTTACTCTTGGAGTATATGTAACTCTCGTATCTTCACCTTCAACTTGAACAGGTACTGAATGTTCACCAGCACTTAATCCTGATAAATCAATATATGCCTTAATTTGTGATGAATCAATTCCTTCAATCAAGCTACTACTTCCGTTTACTATTACTTCAACGCTTCTGTTTTCTTCTCCAATAGCTTGTACTTTATATCCTGGATCTAAGTTGATAGTATCTATTGGTACATTCTTAATTGTCTTTGTGGCAACGTTATCTACGCTTAATGTAACTGTAATAGTCTTAATGTTAATTTCTCTTATTCCAGTTGGTTTAGTTAAGTTAATAGAATAAGTCTTATCTTCTTTAACACCTTGTACATTAATCTTAACTGGTAAGAATTCAAGCTTATCTATTGTCTCTTGGTTACCATATACAACTACTTTATCAACGTTACTCTTTATTTCTTTAACAGCAACTCCATCAAGCTCTCCTTCAACGATAAACTTAATTGGTACTTCTTTACTTGGAGAAGTTATCTTTACTGTAGCTGTTAGTTTTCCTGGAACAATTTCTAAATCCATCTTATTTCCTTCGTTATCGTATGCAACTAATGGAACTTCAGTTAATGTTGTTGTTCCTACTTTAACATTACTTAGTTTTTCAATATCGACAATTGCTTTAACTGTTGCTACTTGATCTAGTACATGTTGTGCACCTTTTACTATTACGTTATCTCTATCAAGTACTATACTATCAACATTTAATTTAGTATCTAACTTATCCTTATGGATTATTTCAGGTACTAATTCTTTTATTACATTTACTTTATCATAGATTCTAATATTTACTGTACTAGGATCTACTTTGTATTCGACACTCTTTACTTTTTGTTCATACTTGAATGCTACTTGGTAAGAACCTGGAGTGTATCCAGTTAAATCTAGTGTTACTCCTTCAGTAGGATACTGCTTAGCAAGATATACATCCCACTTTCTTCCTACTATAGTAAGGTCTACTGTTTCAGGTACACCTTCAACTACATATAGAGCTTCATTATAATTAACTGTTACTTTTTGGTTATAAAGCATTTCAGCCTGATTATCTACTAAACTAACATGCCTTTGATCTATTGCAACAAATATTATTATTGCAAATATAAGCGAAATTACTATAAGTGATTGCCTGTGAACTAATATTTTTTCGATTCCTGCTCCATTTGTATTAAAGAACTTCATTATATTCATAAAGAACTTAGTAATTGGAGTTATTAGAATCTTATCAAAGAACTTTGCTATTGAACTAAAAAAGCTTACTATCTTATTTGTTTTCTTCATATATTTCTTCCTCATCAATCTCATCTTCAAAATCAGATTCTTTCTTAGGTCTTAATTCATCTATTAACATCATTCTTACATCATCTATTGATAGGTTGTAATATAGTTCACCTTTTATAGCAATTGATAATCTTCCAGTTTCTTCTGAAACTATCAATGAAATACAGTCTGTTTCTTCTGTAATACCAAGAGCTGCTCTATGTCTAGTTCCAAGTCTTTTATTTATTTTAGAACTGTTACTAGTTGGGAATACTGCTCCTGCACAAGTAATTCTGTTTCCTTGTAAAATTACACCACCATCGTGCATTGGGTTATTTGGGAAAAATAGTGCAATAAGTAAATCACTTGTTAAATCACCATATATTTTTTTAGCACGTTCAATATAATCACTTAGACTTACATCTCTTTCAATTACAATTAATGCACCTATCTTTTGTTTTCTTAAGTAGTCCATTGATTGTACTATTTCGTAAATCATCTTTTCTCTTTCATCTACTGTTAACGTCTTATGCCTTCCCAGTAGCTGACTTCTACCTAACTGTTCAAGTACTGTTCTAATTTCTGGTTGAAATATGATAATTATTGCAAGTGGTCCCCACATAATTACATATTCAAGTATTAAGTCAACTGCTGTTAACTTAAAGAACATACTTATTATTTTAATTACTACTATTATTAAAACTCCCTTAAATATTAAAGTAAGTTTTACGTTATTCTTCATACTTTTTAATAAATAGTAGATCATTAACCATAGAATTAATATATCTACTATACTATTTAGGATTTCTAAGATTGAGTTTACTGTTATCATATTTCCTCCTAATGTTATTCGTTATTATCTTCTGAAGATCCATCTGCCCCTATAACTAGTACTGATGGCGCTTCTTCTTCGTCTTCTTTCTTTTCCTCGTCTTCATCCATTACATCTAGGATTTGTTTATCTGCCATAGCAGCCTTTTCTGCCTCTACTCCAGACTCTATATCTCTTTGTTTTTTCTCTAGTAATTGTTGTTGAATTAATTTTCTTTTTCTATCTCCAATTATTCCAAACAAAGAAAATTGTAATATTACACAAATTACAACATATATTATATATATAGGTCCATCTAAAACATCTCTAAAGAAAGCAATAATCATTACTAACCACCCTCTATCATAATTATAATATCATTTTCTTTTATAATTTACAATAATGACAAAGTCTAATTATGCCACGTTTCTCCAAAAAATATATATTTTTTGTAAATATTCTTTACATTTAAAAAGTCGATTTTTATTTTTCGACTATTTTAATTTTACTTTTTGATTATTCAAATACTCGTTTTCCTTTTCATAAGCAAGTTCTCTTAGGTATCTGCTTATATCAAGGTCATTGTTGTTTTTAGCTACTTTTTCAAGTCTCTCACTTTTTTCATATAAATGAAGAGCATTTAGAGAATTGAAGCCTTTCATATCAACATCTTCTTTTATTATTTTTTCTAGATATTCTTTAATATAATCTCTATTTGTTGTTTCTACAACTTTAATTCCTTTTTGTTTAATTTCGGGAACTATTTCTCCAAGATATAATTCAAACCAAGATGCTACTATTTGACGATGACAGAAATCGTTTGAATCTTCATAACAAAGTAATATTTTACCATCTAAGTCATTATATACTTTATCTACATCTAATTCTTTTAATACTTGTTTATAGTATTCTCTAATGTAGTACTTATTATTTTTTTCTTCATCGCATCCAGCTTTTTTATTATCTTTCCAAGTTCTCCAAAAATCTTTCTTAGGAGCTAGTTCAATATAACATGGCCCGTCGTAAGGTTTATCTCCATCTATTTTAGCTGTTCTACCTCTATCAGCTGATATAGAAATATGGTTTTCTTTGAAATCGTCTAATTTAATATTTGTATAGCTACTTGTATAAATCATGTTTACCTCCATGAGATAACATAATATTTTATTTGTTATTAATAATAAAGTCAAATAATAGTTTTGTGCAAAATAAAAAAGTTTAATAAATTATTTATTAAACTTCGATACTTTTATTTATGCAATTATGCTATTTTACCTATATTTGCCCTAATACTATCAATAATATCAGTTTCAGATTGAACTTCACGAGAAGATTGCTTTTCATTTTCAATAGTTTCGTTCATATAAGCTATTAATGACTCTTGTAATTTAGCTAATACATCGTCACAAGAAATTCTTAAGTTGCTAAGAATTTCAGTTAATTCTGAAAAAGTTCCTCCAAGGTTAGAGTCTGTAGATAAATAGTTTGAGGCAGCCCATTCAATTTGTACTTTAATTGCATCCAAATGACTATCAACTGCCATATGTGAAAAAGACAATTCTTTAATTAAGTTTTCAAATTCATTGGAATTAAATGCTGAAGCCATAAATAAACCTCCTTTGTATTGTAATTCTTATTTAATTATACTGTTCTATTATTTAATTCTTCTTGTTTATTCAAGAAGTTGTCTGTCTTAGATGATAAAGATTGTATAACACCATTCATGTCTTTAATCTGATTAACTAGACTCCTAAATTTAGAATCGTATCTTGCACCACTTTTAGTTCCTGAAGCATATTTTGAATAATCAGGGTTTGATGCAAATAGTTTTAAAATAGCTTCACAAGTTTCTACTAATTTTTGACTTTCCTCTTTCATTGATGCAGTTCTAAGTCTTCCATTTTCAATTGTACTTGTTGCTAAAGCCATTCCTCGCTCACCTCTCATCTTTCTATTTTTCATTATAATATCGTGATTTTTTTGATTATTATAATTATTCTTTATTTTCTTCTTCTTTCTTTTTCTCTTCTTCTTTCTTTTTTTCCTCAGCTATTCTTCTTCTCTCAGCTTCATTATTATGTTCTTCTCGTGTTAATATAGTTGATGCTTTACCTGAAAAGTCTGTAGCTTCTTTCATAGCTTTTTCTATTTCATATAATTCTCTGTCCATCTTTTCTGCATAACTCATGCCAATATTAGTACCATTGGCAAATTTATCAAAATTTGGATCCGTCCTATACATTTTTTTAAATGACTCACATGAACCGATTAATTTTGCTACATTGTTGTTTAATTTTACCAGTTTTGTTTTACAAATTGCAATATCCCTATCACTAATTCTCATTACTTAACTCCCCTAATATGTTTTTTATTACATCCAACGAATCTCTTTCTTGACTAATCTCACTATTTGTACTTATCTCATTATCTATAGTTCCCATAATATATGTATTTAATGAGTAGATCATACCTCTAATCATTTCTACTTTTTCGTTTTTTATTTTATTGGCAATTTGTAAACTATTGCTATATCCATTTGATAATTCAGTACTACATTTGGACATATAGTTGACAATATCATTTAAATCATCGATTATGTTGGACATATATTCATCTACATCATTTATTATTCTAACTGAAGGACCAATTAGATTAGTTAAATTGTTTGCTTCAAAATTTTTTCCATTCATATTATCATTCTACTTTCTCTATTATTATTATAGCATTATTTTTTTCTTATTTATCATATTTATACATTTTATTTACTTTAATTATATTGAACAAAATAAAAAAGAGATATTTAATCTCGTATTGTTTTCATTCTATATACTAGTTTTTTATTTTTTCCTATAGAGTACTTTTCTGCACCTATTTCATTATCAATGTTTGACCTATATTCCTTTGGTATAGCTTCACTATATCTAAACTCTACTAATCCTTCACGTATTTTTTTAAGTTCTTCGATACTGGCATTTTCAATAATATCATCTATTGTCATGTTTTCTGTTTTCTTCTTTTTAGTTTCTAAAGAGTAAGTGTGCTCTGATAGTTTTGAATCTTCTTCTTTAAGTTCTTCTTTAATTTTATTTTTTTGTCTTTCGAAATGTGGTCCCATTCTTTTTATTAAGTCTTTTATTCTAATGTTGTTATATCTTTGAAGCATTATACAGTATAGATTAATACCAACAAAAGTAATGTTTGTAATTGCTGTTGGTAACGATACTGCTCCTGTAAATATCTTAGTGAATGTAGGCATACAACTTATTAATCCCATAAAATGTACTGCTGCATTAAAATATATCCATTTCTTATATCTATTTAGATCCTTCTCACTTTTTACTGGTCCAATTACATAATTACTTGGGCTATTGTATAATGCATCATGTCTTTCCGATTTACTTAGAAAAAATAAAAAGGGATAAGATAATGTATCTCGTAATTTAAACGCCATTTTTCTAAATGTCTTAACTCCTAAAGATTCATATAACTTTAGTTCTTTTTCTTCAATCTTATTCATATCAAAATCCCCTTTTCAAAAGCCTCGCATATTATACCATAAAATAAGTGAATAGTCAAAAAGATAGCATAAAAAAAACAGTCTTATGACTGCTTTAATCAAAATGGTGCCGACTACAGGATTCGGACCTATCACCTACGCGTTACGAGGGCGTTGCTCTACCAAATGAGCTAAGTCGGCATAAAAGTTATAAATGTAATATATCACATTTAATAACTATTATCAATTCTTTCTATGCGTGTGTAAGACCTTTTTCTACTAATAATTCGTGAATTAATTCTTCTTCTGTATTTAAATCGAAGTCTTCAATTCTATCTACTCTACACTTCTCAGCTTTAATAATTGCTTCTACTTTTTCTACTGCTTTATCTACATCATCATTTATTACAACATAATTGTATTTTGTTACTTCGTTTATCTCTTTGTAAGCATTCTTAAATCTTTCTAATATTTTTTCAGGAGTCTCTGTATCCCTTTCAACTAGTCTTTTCTTTAGCTCTCTCATGCTTGGAGGCATTATGAAGATAAATATACATTCATCCATTTGTTCTTTTACCTTTAAGGCTCCTTGTAATTCTATTTCAAGTATTACATCGTTACCTTTCTTTAAATAGTTAAGTACTTTATCTTTTGGTGTTCCATAGTAGTTGTTACTATACACTGTTGCATATTCTAATAGATTACCTTTATCTATTTGCTTTAAAAATTCTTCTTTTGTAACAAAGTAGTATTCTCTTCCGTTTTCTTCACCTTTTCTTGGTTCTCTTGTGGTCATTGAAATTGACAATTTAATATTCTTATTCTTTTCGACTAGTTTTTTTACTACAGTACCTTTTCCTGCTCCACTTGGACCAGATATAATTATTAAACTTCCAGTTTCTTTTTCTTTAACCATAACACACCTCTAATTAACCATATTATAACATAATAAAAGAATAAAGGTTATCCTTTATTCTTGTTTATTATCGTTGTTATTTTTTTGAATTTTAGCAGCTACACCATCAAATGCTCTTAATACTTCTATTGGTAGAGCAAAGATAATTGTATTTGATTGGTCACTTGATACATCGTTAATTGTTGAAAGAGTTCTTAAGTGAAGGGCTCCTGGAATTCTAGACATGTTCTCAGCAGCTTTACTTAAGTTTTCACTAGCTTCAACTTCACCTTTAGCTTTAGTAATAACTGCTTGTTTTTCTCTTTCTGCTTCAGCTACTTTAGCTATTACTCTTTGCATTTCTTCAGGAAGTGAAATATCTTTTAATTCAACATTTTCAACTTTGATTCCCCATGGGTCACTTAACTCATCGATTATTTTACAAATCTCAGTAGAAATCTTTTCTCTATCTACTAGTAATTCATCAAGAGTTACAGAACCTACTCCATTACGCATTGTTGTTTGTGCAAGTTGGCTTATAGCATAATAGTAGTTTTCAACTCCTAATATAGCTTTAGAAGCATCAAATACTTTGTAATATAATACTGCATTAATTTTAATTGATACGTTATCTTTAGTAATTGCTTCTTGAGCTGGAACGTCAACAGCTTTAGTTCTTATATCAATTTTTTTGTATGACTGAAATATTGGGATTACTAAATGCCATCCTGGTCCCATAATTTTCTTAAATTTACCTTTTGAGAATTTTATTCCTCTTTCATATTCGTTAATTTGTACTATCATTCCTGGAAGTAAACATAATAGTACTATTGCTGTTGGTATTATAAAAATTTCCATACAAGATACCTCCTATTTCAACTCTTCTTGGATTAGCTTTTTATAATCTTCTACTCCTGGCTGATCAAATGGATTTTCTTCAAGAAGAAGTGCACCCATTATTGCAGCTAGTACAAAGAAGTGTATCAACTCACCCATCGTTTCTTCTGTCTTTTCATCTATTGTAATAATTCCACTAGGTGTGTGTCCATTATTATGAGCTGTAGCAACCATATCTAGTGCTATTCTATTAAGACTATTTAGCTCGATATCGTATTCATCTAATCTAATAGTCTTATCTTTATCTATACCAATAACTGTTTCAAATATTAGATCTTTACCATCTTGTAGGAATTGTCCTAAAGAATGTAAGTCTCTCGTATTAACACAGCTAGTAGGATAAATACCTTTACCATTCTTACCTTGAGTTTCACCAAATAATTGTTTTAACCATTCAGTGAAATAATATAATTTTGGATTATATACTGTGAATGACTCAATATATTTATTCTTATGATATAAGATATCTCTTATTATTGCATACTCTAACGCTCTATCTACTCTAGAGAATGATTCAGTAGCACCATTTAATAATTTAACTATATTGATTCCTGCTACTGCTATTGGAAGAAGTCCAACTGGACTTAGAACTGAGAATCTTCCACCAACGTTATCTGGTACTGTAAATGTAGTATTACCTTTTTCGTTAGCTTCTTTTCTTAGATCTCCTTTTTCTCTATCAGTAGTCATTATAACTCTCTTCTTAAGATCTTCTTCACTATACTTATCTTTCATTATCTTCATAATTAGATGATAAGCTACGCTAGGTTCAAGTGTTGTTCCACTCTTACTTATTACGTTTACAATGACTTCTCTTTCTTTTATGTAATCAAATATTTCACTATATTCTTCTGCACATAAATTGTTACCTAAGAATATAATCTCTGGGCTTTTTCTATTGAACATAGGAGATAAAGCCTCAATTACAGCTTTAGCTCCCATGTATGATCCACCAATACCGATTACTACAAAGATATCACAATTTTCTTTAATATATTTAGATGTTTCTATAATCTTATAAAGTTCATCCTTAGATACAAAAGTATCTAATTTATTCCAGTAAGATAAATCACCTTCGACGAATCTTGCTTTAATCTCTTTTGCTTTTTCTAGGTATTCAACTTTATCTTCCTTTTTTATGTGTTTATTAACATATTTGTGAAAATCAAAATTAATCATTATTTCCTCCTTATATTAACTACAACAGCATGTACTCTCTTATCTTTCTTAAGAGTTACATAATCTTTACTAATTATATCACCATCAACTACTATATTGTTATTATTTGAGTAGTTAACTTTAATCTTATATAAAGTATCAAAGTATCTATACTCTAGTTCAAATGATTTCCAATCAGATGGAACTGATGGATTAAATCTTAGAGTATTACCTTCTTTCTTAATTCCAAGGATTTCAGTAATACCTGTGTTATAGAACCATCCAGCACTTCCTGTATACCATGTCCATCCTCCTCTAGCAGGATGATCTTTATTACTATAAATATCAGCTGCTATTACATAAGGTTCAACTTGATATACCTTAGTCTTCTTTCTATCACTTGTACGATTAATTGGGTTTATCATTTGATAATATTCGTATGCTCTATCTTTGTATCCTAGTTTAATTAGAGCCATTATATACCAAATAACTGCATGTGTATATTGCCCTCCATTTTCTCTTATACCTTCTGGATAATCCATTATGTATCCTGGATTATTCTTAGATTTACTGAAGGCTGGAGTAAGAAGTTTAATAATTCCTAATTCTTTATCTACTAAGAATTCTTCTACTGAGCTAATTACACTTTCAATTCTATCTTTTTCAATTACATTAGATAATATTGAGAAACTTTGGCTTATTAAGTCAATCTTACATTCGTCACAGTCGCTTGATCCAACTTTTTCTCCATTATCGAAGAATGCACGAATGTAATAATCATTATCCCAAGCATTATTATTTAAACTATCTTTTAATTTTGCTAAGAATGCAACATATTTATCTTTTTGTAGGTCTTTTCTATCTTTAAATATCTCTATGAAATCGCTTAGTATGTAGTATAAGAAGAAGCCAAGCCATACACTAGTACCTTTTCCTCCTATACCTATTCTATTCATACCATCGTTCCAGTCTCCTCCACCCATAAGTGGTAGACCGTTCTCTCCAAGTTCATTCATAGATTTATCAAGAGCTAGTACACAGTGTTCAAATATACTTGCTGTCTCTTTAGTATATGTATAATTTATTCCTCTTTCAGCTTCGTCAATATCAAGCTGTTGACCACTTACAAATGGTACTTGTTCTTCTACAAACTTATAATCTCCACTAGTCTTAACATATTTGTTAACTGAATATACAAGCCATAAATAATCATCTTTGAACTTACTTCTAAGTCCCATTGATATTATTTCATGCCACCAGTGAAGTACATCACCTTGAACGAATTGATGTTTAGCATTCTCTATTATTTGTTTTCTTGTTCTATCTTCATCTATCATTACTATATTAGTAGCATCTTGTAATTGGTCTCTGAATCCAAATGCTCCACCTACTTGGTAGAATCCTGCTCTTGCTTTTAATCTACATACGATTGTCTGATATAAAAACCATCCGTTTATAACTGCATTGAAGCTATCATCTGGAGTCTTAACTTTAATTGTTCCAAGAACTGTAGACCAATATTTCTTAACTTTTTCAAGTTCTTTATCAATCTTGTCGTCATTATTATATTTGTCTATTAATTCTTTAACTTTTTCATTACCAACTTCTGTTCCTAACATAAATGATAATTCTTTAGAAGATTCTGGTTCAATCTCTAATTCAACTGTAATAGATTTAAATAGAATCTTATTAATTTGATATTCCTCAATTGGAAGAGTTGAAGACATGAAACATGTAATGTGGTTAAATGTTGAGTTATAAACGTTTCTTATTAAGATACTATTCATAGCTTCATAATAATCACTTAATAGGTATCTGCTTGATTTCTCTTCGTTTGGTCCAAATGTTGGATTGATTGAGAATGTTAATTTATATTTTTCTTTAGTTTTTTTCTTGTTATAGAATTTTATCTTATAGAATTTTATTGTATCTTCACTACTTACAAAGTGTGTTGTTTCAAAGCTGTAATCTTGAGTATTATGATTAAATACTGAATATCCAAATCCATGTCTTACACTAGTAGCATTTACAATCTTGTCATTTACTTTAATAACTTCTGATTTATCATTTAAGACTATATCATTAGTCCATGATGTTATCTTAAATAATTGAGAGTTATATGCATATGTAAATCCACATTCATTGTTTGTTACTAAAGTTCCAAAGTTATCGTTAGCGATTATGTTAGTCCATGGAACTGGAGTATCTGGATTAGTAATAACATATTCTTTTTTATCTTTAGAGAATCCTCCATATTCATTGTAGAAGTCAAGGCTTGAAGATAAGTCTTCATTTTCAAGTGATTCTACATATTCAGGTTTATCGTAATCTATCATTTCATTTTCTTGTTGTAATTGTTTTACACTTTCATGAAGTGATGATGATTTTCTCGTATCAAATCTTAATCTTGCAACCATATTTAATAATACAGTTTCTTCAGGTGATACTTCTTTACCATCTATTACGAAAATCTTACCTGGAGTATCCATAAAGCTATGTAATGAATACATTCTATATTTTTCTTTTTCTATTTCTCTATTAATAGTCTTTTGATATTCGTCTTTTTCTCTATTAACTATTACTACATCTACAAATATTGCTCTACTCTTATAGAATTCGTATGCTTTTAGTATTTCTTTAACTAAGTTGAAGTTTTCATATTCACATAACTCTACTAGAATTATTGGATAATCTCCTGAAATACCGAATTTCCACAATCCAGCTTGACTTAAAGCATTCTTTGTTAATATGTCTTTTCTTTCTGGATTAATGAAATGTCTACTTGTCTGATATAAGTAATTAAGCATCACGTTGTAATTTCTCATATCAGGTCCAGTAATATTAAGTATCTTAGTATTAATATTATTAGCTAAAGTAGCATACTTGAATGCTGTAGCAATCTTATTAGTTGTGTCATAGCTATCAAGTAAAGAATCAACTTGGTCTTTACTCTTGCTGAATCCTGTAATGTAATAAATTGTCTTATCTGTTTTAGCAGGTACTACAATAGTACTTCTTAAACTCATTACTGGATCTATTGTAGTTCCTTTCTTATTAGAAAGGTTCTTTTTAGTAAGTGCTATTGGATTATTAGTATTCTTGTTTCTTCCTATAAATCTTGATCTTTCAGTTTCGAATGAGATGCTGTGTTCATCTTCGATAAGAAGTTTAGTTACCATATAATCTCTTGTTCTCTTACTATTGTTCTTTCTACACATTATAAGAGCTTCTTTTTCTTCATCGAAACTACTTTCAATAAATAAACTCTTGAATGTTCTATGACTTATATCTTCAATATTTTCTACTATTATTGGTTCTGTATAAGTAGTTACTTCTAAGTATTTATCTTCTTCAGAATGGTTCTTGAAAGTAATCTTCCTTATTTCAGCATCATGTTCTTTAGTAACTATTATTTCTGTCTTTGTAAGAACATCTCCATCTTGTCTTAAGAAGTTTATTCTATCACTAGCGAATACGATGCTATATCTATCTGGTTTAATATTTACTGGAGCATATGTATTTGACCAGAAATTACCATTAGATAAGTCTTTAATGTATACAAAGTTACCATAATCTTGTTCTGTAATCTTTCTATATCTATTTAATTGTGTCTTCTTGTATCTTGCGAATCCATTTCCTCTATCGTTAATTAACAATAAGAAGTTATTATTTGATAATACTGATACTTCTGGTATTGATGATAGATGGTTGAATTCTCTGATGTCGTTTTCAACAACTTCTTTTTCATAGTTGTATTTCTTATAACCATAGATTTTAAGATCGATAACTGGGTTAAGTTGTACTTTTTCTTTTAATAGTATCTCTACTGCTTTTACTCTTACATCACTGTGGAAGTAATTTCTAATTAAGTCTGGCTTCAAATAGTTTGCTAAACTTGCAAGAATCATTCCTTGGTGGTGTGCAAAATATGAAAGGACAACTTCTTTATCATCATAGTCATATGATTCATAGAAACCATAATCACTATATAATCCTAAATTCTTAAGTTTTTTTACGTTTTTATAAACTGCTGTTGGATAATTTGAAAGAGCAAGTATTGATGAATATGGTGAAATAACTACTCTTTGTACTTTATCTTCCTGTACTTTTAAGTATGGAGTTGAGAAAGCTTTATATTTGTAATTTAATCCATCATCTAATTCACCATAGGCACTTTCAGATATTCCCCAAGGCATCTTTGGATCTACTTCTCTCATGTATTCTTTCTGACACATAACTGAGAAGAAGTAACTTTCATCTAATAGTGTATTTGAATAACTCTTCATGAATATTTCTGGCATGAAGTATTCAAATGATGTTCCTGACCAAGATGCTAAACCTTTATAATTCTTATATTTAGTTAATGATTTATCTAAGCATAGCCAGTGTTTAGTTGGTGCATCACCTTTAGCAATTGCTATAAATGATAGAATTCTACTTTCACTAGCAAACTTATTATAGTTATATACTGATAGTCTATCTTCACTAGTCATGTATGAAATACTAAATACATCTTTACTTGTATATAATGGTTTGAAGTTCATATTTACGAATAATTCTTCAATCTTATTTTCTAGCTCTTTATAACCATTTGCTTTACAGAAGTTTTTAGCAACTAGTAAGCACGCTGCTAAGTTACCATTATCTACTGATGATATATCGTATGGGATCATCTTTTTCATAGTCTTGATGTTGTACCAGTTGTAGATTAATCCATTCCATTTTTCTAGTGCATCATATGATCTTATTATGTTATTTAATAAATCATATGCTTTTTCTTTAGATATAAATTCAAGGTCACATGCTGATATAACTGATGTAATACTCATTCCTATATCAGTAGGACTTGTCTTAGTATCTTCTTTTATTTCCCTATTAACTTGATAGTTGTCAGGAATTAGGTAATTATTTTCTTCTTTTAATAGAGTTTCAAAATATTTCCATGTTCTTCTAGCTACTTCAAGTAATTCTTCATCGTTTTCTTTTGTTAGTACGTCGTCATCTTGTTCTTTTTGACTTACTGACCATAATAGGTATGGAGCAAGTAAGAATGATATGACAACTAGAACTGCTACAAACATGTTTTCTGGATTTAATATTGTACCAATTATAATTACTATTATTGCAAAATAGTTTGGCTTAAAGTTCTTTACGTATGTCTTCAAGTTCTTATCGATACTCTTAGCTGCATCTTCAGCAGTTATCCAGTTAAGTAAGTTCTTATGAGATATAAACATACGATATAAAGATTTAATAGATGCATTTAAATGCATGTATGCCATATAAGGTATTGTTATAAAGTTAATGAATAATCTTGATACTAAAGCTTTAGCACCAAATACTAATGAATCGTAATGATTGTAAGTAGTAGTCATTCTTCTTTTTACATCGAATATTTCTCTTAAATAGAAGAATATTGGTAAAGAAATGATTAATACTATTGTTATTAGTGTCCAAAGGCTTTCTCCTTTAAAGAATGATATTAATAATAGTAATAACATCGTTATATTTAATAGCATTCTTCTTAGGTTATCAAAGATTTTAAACTTTTCTATTCCATTTAATGGGTTCTTAACTTTCTTTCCATCTTTATTTCTAACTTTTCCAAATAACCATCCAGATACTTGAACGTCTCCTCTTGCCCATCTATGTTGTCTTGACATATCTACTAAGAATTCACCTGGGAAGTCATCTATTAATTCTACATCACTAGCATAACCACATCTTACATAGTTTCCTTCAAGTAAGTCGTGGCTTAATATTAAATTTTCAGGAAGTTTATCTCCTATTACTGTTTCAAATACTTCTACATCGTATATACCTTTTCCTACGAAAGATCCTTCACCAAATACATCTTGATAGAAGTTAGGTACTATTGATGAATAAATATCAAATCCTCCAATACCTGCTATTAACTGAGAATATACTGATTTGTTAGTAGATTCAATATCTAAGCTTACTTTTGGTTGAACAAGTGCATATCCACTAATTACTTTAGTCTTTTCTCTATTAAGTACTGGTCTATTATATGGATGTGCCATTAATCCAACTAAACGTTGTGCTGTATTTAATACAAGTTCTGTATCAGTATCTAGAGTAATTACATATTTAATTCTTGTCTTTAGATTAGATACTGTTTCAACATATACATATTTTTCTTTATCTTCAGCTGATAGTTTACCAAGAAGTAACTTATTAAAGTGAAGTAATCCTCCTCTTTTTCTTTCGTATCCAAGGAATTTACCTTCTTTAGGATTATAAGCTCTTCTTCTGTAAATGAAGTAGAATAATTCTTTTTGATACTTATGGTTTAACTCTCTAGCCTTTTCTACTCCGTGTTTAGCTATAATCGGGTCTATTTCTAGATCTTGTTTATCGCTTTCTTTACAGTCACCTAATAAAGTGAAATATAAGTTAGGGCTTTTATTAGATAGATAATACTTCTCTAGTGCCTCAAACATTTCATCTATTTTCTTAGTATCTTTAACAATTGTTGGTATTACTACCATAGTTGCGTATTCTCTTGGTATTCCCTTAGAGAAGTCCATCTTAGGAAGTGTTCTTGCTTTGTTAAAGTACATGAATATCTTATTTAATAATTCTTTTACAACTTCGCTTATAGGTACTAATAGAAGTACAAATGAAAGTATTCTATTATCAAGTAAGTATGGTGATAAGAAGAATGAAATAAGTATAGTGAATATTATAAATAATGATAAGTATACTCTAAATGATACTCTATAATTAGTCTTTTTAAATAGATAATCAGATAGTTCTTTGTTACTCTTCTCTTTCTTACTAATAATATCTTCTGTATATTTATATTCATTTTTCTTCTTAGAATTAAGTTCTATTTGATGTCTATATAAATCTTTAGATTCTTTAGTCATAGATTTATATACTGGATCAGTTAAGAGAAGCTTTTCTGTCTTACTGATCTTATCACATAGATAGCTATTTTCTATTTTAGATACAGTTCTTAAGTTATTAAATAAATTAGATACTAAAATGTTATCTTCGATACTCTTTAAGTCTTCATCGTTGATTACTTCTTTAAGATCAACATTATGTTCCTCTAAGTATTTATTTAAGCTTTCAAATACATCTATACTCTTTTCTCCAAATTCCTTTAAATTTGAATTTAAATGATAAAGATATGTTGGATGAGTAAGAATATAGTCATCTATAGATATATATTCAGTTAAGTTTACTTCTTTACCTGCCTCTATATCATCTTCTATCTTGCTTATAAGAGCGTTTACTTTATATACATCTTGTTGTTTATCTCCTTTAGATACACAAAGATTATTTAGCTCTTCAACAATTATCATCGTTATAAGAATAGTAGTAATTCTAATTGTTCCATACGAAAAAAATGAATCACTTTTATTCTGGTAACTATTTAATTCCTTTATAAGTGTTGCAATATCGATATTGTAACTATATTTCTTAAAGATTCCTTGTAATAATTTATACATTTCTTCATTGGAATCTAAAAGACTTTTTAAATCCTTTTCTTCTCTGAGTTGTTTCTTTACTGAGTTTTTATGTTCAACAACCAAATAGTAGTTGTCTAGTATCCATTCATTAGTTGAACCTACATAAAAATGGTTCTTTGTTATGTTTACTAGGTTCTGGTAATAGGTATCAATATTATTACAATTATCTAGAAATCGTTTATATAGTTTATTCATATAATATATTTTCTCCTTATTTGTGAGCATATAACCTCACGGTAATTTAATTATACCATATGAGGCAACAAAAACGTTTTAAAAGTTTGTAAATTATAGTAAAAAAAATATTGACTAATCAATATTCTTTTTTTTCATATTATATCTTTTTGATTTTGTCTTAGGTTTATCATTGGTGTCATATAATTCTTTAGTAAAATTTTCTTCATATTGATTATTGTTTTCACTTTTAGCTTTGCTTGATCTATTAATACGTTCGTTTATTTCATAGATCATCAGCGATTTTACAATATAGTCTTTTAGCATAAATTAATCTCCTTTAAATATACACTTTTCATCGTACTCTCTTATTATGTTTATAACTTGTCCTGATTTATTTCTTATTTCGTTAAGTATTCTATTCTTAAATAATTGAGCTTCAGCGTATTTGTGTTCTAAATCGTGTATTTCTGTAAGTAGATTATTTATTCTATCGTACTCTCCTTCTTTTTGCAATACATCATCAAATAGATATGGTATATCTTCTATTAAACCTTTGAACCTTAAATTGCAAATTGTAGGAGTAAAAGTTTTATTGTTAAGTAATTCCTTAGTTATTAAAGAATCATATTGATAAGCTTCTGAAGTAAATATTTCACCGCTAATTTCTTTGTTTATGGCATATAAAGTAGTTGAAAACTCTGTATTATCTATTTCGTACTTATTAAACGAATTAATTATATTAATAATGTCAGAAGTTTGTGCTGTGTTAATTATCTCTTCTAGTGCAGTCTCTTTACTCTTCTTTAATGGTCTTAATGTGTTTTTATCATAAAGTAAATAAGACAATCCTGTTCTTACTTTAATATATTTGTCATCCCACGTTATTTCATTATTAATTGAATTAACTGCATGGTTATATTCATGAACTATATTATCTAGCATACCTATTAAATCTGCAGTTCTATACTCATTTAATAATACAAACTTATTTGTATAATATTTTCCATCTTTGTTTTTTAGAATTCTACTAAAGGATGCGGTTATTGTTTTATTTTCTGTTCCAGTTACTGTAATAGGTATCTCCTCGAAGCATTTTAATATTTGTGATTCACTTTTAATTCCATATTTAACTACAAATGCTGAAACTATGATATATAGTAAATGCCTTATATTGTACTCATAATAGTATTTTTCACTTATTCTATCTACGAATTCAATATATCTTTCCAGAAAGGCATTTATATCGATTTCATCTAAGTTCATATAACCTCCTTTATTCTTTTAATGATGCTGGTTTTATTATGTCGCTTCCATATTTATCCTTTATTTTATCTAGTACATTTTGTATCTTTTCGTCATTTATACTCTTATTATCTTTTAGAAACAAGTCACTTTGAGATATTTTCTCACTTGTTAGATTAGATAATCTTATACCTATATTTCTAATTTTATCAAAATCCCATAGTTTACCTAATAACTCAATGACGTTTGAGTAAATGTCATCATTAGAACTAATTGGATTAAGTAGTGTCGTTTGTTTAGAAAAGTTTCTAAATTCTTTATTTTTGTATGTAACTGCTATTGTTTTAGCATACAATCCTTCTTTTCTTAGGGATCTTCCTACTTCATCAGACTGTCTTAATAAGACATTTTTTATTTCACTTATGTCATCAGTATCTTTTTCTAGAGTCCAAGATACACTGATGCTTTTAGATGTTGAGATAGTACTATCTACTTCTGAATCATCTATGCCTTGTGCACTATTGTAGATATATTCTCCCATAGATTTGAACTCACCAATATAATAGTCTAAATCATGAGATAATATGTCGCCAATTTTATGTATACCTAATCTATGTAGTCTCTCACTTGTTTTTTTACCTACCATAAATAGATCATCTACATCTAGTGGCCATAACTTTTCTTCTATCTCATCCATAAATAAAGTATGTACTTTATTAGGTTTCTCAAAATCACTTGCCATTTTGGCACATAGCTTATTATTAGCTACTCCAATATTAACTGTGAAACCTAATGTATTATATATTTTATCTTTTATTTCATAAGCTAACTTTATATAGTCGTCATATAAGTATGATGTACCTGTAAAATCGACAAAGCATTCATCAATTGAGAATTGTTCTACTACGGGTGAGTATGATTCTATTATCTCAATCATCTTCTTAGACATTTCATCATAATACTGTCTATCTGGTGGAAACACTTGAATACTTGGGCAAATCTTTCTAGCACTATATAAAGTATCTGCTGTTTTGATCCCCATTTTCTTAGCTACTGGACTTTTAGCAAGTACAATACCATGCCTTTTTGATTCATCTCCTCCAATTACTGAAGGGATTGTTCTTATATCAGTCTTATATCCATCTTTAAGAAGTTTTACTGCCGTCCAAGATAAAAAAGCATTATTAACATCAATATGAAATATAATCCTTGACATACATATCTCCAACTAAATGATATTCTCTAAGCAAAAAGTAGCATAAACTGGTATGTATCTTACATTATGTCTCTTTGCAAAATTATCCATTGTAATTCTTATTGGTTCATGTGGTTTAAACTTCTCTGTATATATTGCTAAAGCTTTTGATTTAGATTTAATATGAGGTACTAGTTCAATTGGGATAATATTCCCTGTTCTAGTTTGTATAACAAAATCTATCTCAGCTTTACCACTTGATTGGTAATATTGAAGAGTATAACCACTTGCAACTAGACTAGATGCTATTGCATTTTCATAAAGGAGTAGTTTTAATTTCTCTTCTTTAGCTAGTTTTGTTCTATTTATATATAACTTTTTATATAAGAATCCTGGATCATTATAATAAACTCTAAATGTATCTTTATCTTTGTTAGTTGATAGAGGGCTCTTAACATCATTTAGTTTATAACACTTGTATATTAATCCATTGTTATGAAGGAAATTAAGTGATGCTTCATATTCTTTACTTCTTCCTCCATCTTTAATTAACCCATATTGGAATTTTTTGTTTTCTTTTAATAGCTGTTTAGATACGCTCTCATATATTTCAAAGCTTCTAGTAATGTCTATTAAAGAATCTTGCATAATGCTTTCTTTTCTATAGACATCTATTATTTTATCATATATTGAATTTAAGTACTCTTTATTCTTACCTTCTGATACTAGGTATACTGCTTCTGGCATACCTCCAGTACATACAAATTCATCGTATAATTCTAATGCAACACTGTGGAATGGA
>JAEEGL012973098.1_pt1 | contig 22410 bp, 20 predicted proteins | sample 9134231 | NCBI WGS metagenome assembly JAEEGL01 (sample SAMN16246548, study PRJNA631951) | gut metagenome | biome: gut microbiome; feature: rumen; material: fiber-attached | host: Bos | place: Iran: Karaj | collected 2018-10
ATACTATTATCACCATTTAAGTACATGGAGATAATCTCATTTCTTTTCTCTAGAGGAATCCTTTCATGAAGTCTGTTCATAAGTCTTACACATTTTATTTGGTTTCTAAATGTGTCAACCTATTTCAGTATAAGACAATTTGACCGAAAAAAATGCCGAACTTTGACAACTTTGACATCAAAAGAAATGAAAAGAGAGAAAAGAAAGTTTATCCCCCTGCACCCCCTATACAAAGAAAAGATTAGAAAAGAAAGAAAAGCCTAACGGGTATGCCTTTTTTCATGTTATAAGTTTATGACTGCTACGCAGTATAACCGTGCGCGAGGGCGTCCCTTATACTACGGCGCCCGTTTATGAGGTACGCATACGCACGTATGAGCGTGTCAAACCTGTCAAGGGTGTCGAAGTAAGAGGTAAGAGGTTAGAGTTTAGGGTAAAATTCTATTACACGTGCATACGCATGTATAAGTGCGTTTGTGTGCGTTGAGGCTTTTTCGGAACACTCAAAAAAAATTTTTCTCTTAGAACATCAGCGAGTTATGAGGCTATAAGATTTTTTTGATTTTTCGCTGTCGTACCTTTGCACCGTCAAACGACTTCCTCGCAGAGACCTTGCAGCAACCTTGCTGCGACCTTAAATACAAGGTAAAGGGCCAATTTCTGAGTGAAAGATATCTTACAGATGGCTGATGTCTGAAGACTGATGTTTGAAACGAAAACCAAAACCAAAACAAGCAACTCGTCCACTTGTCTACTAACAACTTGTCAACTCTAAAAAAAGCGTTCTTTGACTTATTGCTACAAAACAACATGCGGTTTGACACCTTTGACAATTTTGACAACGAATATTTTGTGTCCAGAAAACCAAAAAAACTCTTCACTTTTCACTCTTCACTCTTAACTTTTTCGTACCTTTGCCGATATTTTTGAAAGACATGAAAAGAATAGTTTTGATTTTGGCTGTGATGACGGCCTCTGTGGCCGGACGGTGCAACGACGGAGTGTTCTACGTGAACGGAAACCACCTCGTGCCCATACAGGAAACAGACATCGCGCTCACAAAGGAAGTGCTCACCATAAGTCTGTGCGACGACGGATATGCCAGGGTGGACGTGCAGTACGTGCTGACAAACAGCGGCAAGGAGAAGACTGTGACGATGGGCTTCGAGGCCGGAGCACCCTACAACGACGACGTGGCATTCAACCCCAAGGGCATACACCCCTATATCAGCAACTTCACGGTGGAGATGAACGGCGAGGAACTGACATACATGAATGCAGTGGTGAAATCGGAATTCCACACCGACTGCGACTTCCAGCCCCTCGACCTGAAACGCTGGAAATCATACGGCGAGACAAAGATGCGCGACGGAGAGGAGCTGCCCAACAACAGCCTCCTGTACGACATCTCACGGGACAGTCTCATCGACTTTGCCTACGCATACTACTTCGTGGCACGCTTCCGGGAGGGACGCAACACGATACACCACACCTACCGCTACCGTATGAGCTACGGGGTGGGGCGCACCTTCGAGGTGCCGTACTGGCTCCTGCCTGCCATGCGCTGGGCCAACAGGCAGATAGACGACTTCACGCTGCGCATCAAAGCTCCGCATACAGCAAAGCACTTCTTTGTGGAGGACTCCGTCTTCGCGCAGTCGGTGTTCGCTGTGACGGAAGGAGTGGGCAAGGTGAAGAAGACAAAGTGGTATGACGAACTCTTCGTGGAGATGGTGCTGAGGGACGGCATGGCGGAGTGGCACGCAGAGGGTTTCAAACCGAAAGGCGACATGACGATACAGTCGGCAGAGAGGCTGCACTACGAGGGCTACAAGCTCGGCACCTTCTACGACCGCAGCGACGGGTATATGCCGGGCAGCTTCGTGATAGAGCCCGACAAGGTGAAGGAGCACCGACGCATCCTCGCCAGCCTGCCGTACGCCAACAGAGGCTACGTGTTCAAGGACAGGAAGCTGCAGAGGTATTTCAACCAGTTCTGGTGGTATATGGCCGACCCGTCGTGGAAGCCCGACACCTCGGACTTCACTCCGAGAGAGTGGAAACTGATCAATAAAGGCGAATAGTCTTTATTAAAGTGTAGAGTGAAAAGAAAAGAGTGAAGAAGCAGGGAATCATTGCCTTACTTCTTCACTCTTACTTCTTACCTCTTACCTCTTACATCTTACATCTCACCTCTCCACCGCTGTAGGAGACAGTCTGGCTCTTGCCGTCGGGGAGGATGACGGTGAATGTGCGCTGGGACAGCATGCCGGGGAACTGGCCCTTGCGCCCGCCGATGGTGAGGGTGCGTGAGCGGTCGTTCCACATGATGGGTATCTCGCTGCAGATGCCCTTCTCGTAGTTGTAACCGTCGCCCTCGTCCTCATAGAGAGTGAATGAAGCGTCGGCGCCGGGATAGACGCGCAGCTCAAGCGACGACCAGTCCTTCTCGCCCACATACTGCATCTCGGGAGCGAAGGGCAGGATGCTGCCGGCACGCACGAACATGGGCACGCGGTCCAGCTGCGTAGTAAGCGTGAGCCACTGACCGCCCTTGTAGCGGGTGCCCGTCCAGAAGTCGTACCACTCGGCACCCTTGGGCAGGTATTTCTTCGCGCTCTTCTGGGCGCTCCAGTCGATAGCACCCTGCGGAGACTCGGCCTTCACCTCCTTCCTGTCCCATCCCGTCATGGCATCCTCGCGGATGATCTGCTCCTTGGTGTACTGAGCCTCCAGAACGGGGGCGGCAAGGATGCTGCTGCCGAACATGAACTCGTCCGTCATATCCCACACGGCGGCATCGGAGGCGAAGTCGCTGAAGAGGGGACGCAGATAGCTGGCATTGTTGGTGGTCACCTGCCAGGCGGTGCTGTAGAGATAGGGGATGAAGCGATAGCGCAGGCGTATCTGCTTCTCGATGGCGTCGTAGACGGGTTCGCCCTTCTTGCCGAACTGCCATATCTCGCGGGGAGCGTCGGCGCCGTGGCTGCGGAAGACGGGGCAGAAGAGGCCGTACTGCATCCAGCGCACGAAGAGCTCCTGATACTGCGGATTGCGGGGAGCGCTGCCGCCGCCCATCGTGTTGTAGGAGCCGCAGAAGAAGCCGCCGATGTCGGTGTTGAAGTTGGGATTGCCCGTGAGCGAGAAGCTGAGGCCTGCAGGCACCTGCTTGCGCAGCATGTCCCACGAGGAGGCTACGTCGCCGCTCCACATGTTGGAGCCGTAGTGCTGCTGTCCGGCAAAGGAGGAGCGTGTCATGATGAAGACGCGCTTCTTGTTGTCGGCCTCCTTGCGCTGAGCCTCATAGACACCGCGCACCGTGGCCAGGGGGAAGGCGTTGCGCAGAGAGCGCCATGTGCCGCCCGTGACGGGGTGGTCGTAGTCCGACTCGCGGGGATTGAAGAAGTCGGGGTCGGTGGAGTCCATCCACCAGGCATCCGTGCCGTATGTGTAGAGGCGCTTGAGATACTTCCAGTAGATATCGCGTGCATCGGAACTGAAAGCGTCGTAAACCTTCACACCCGAAGGATATTCCATGCGGGGAGGCCAGAAGGTGAGGCCGCTCTGGGGCCATGTCTCGATGGGAAGCAGGAGACCCTTCGCGTCGAGTTCGCGGAACTGCAGCGTGTGAGGTCCGAAGCTGGCCCAGATGCTTATCATGAAGTGGGCGTTCTTGCGGTGCACCTCGTCAATCATGCGGCGGCCGTCGGAGAAGTCTTCCGTGAGGAAGTCCATAGCATTCCACAGATAGTTGCTGCCCCAGTACTGCCAGTCCTGAATGATGCCGTCGAGAGGCACCTGGAGCGAGCGGTACTTGTCGACGACGGCGAGCAGTTCGCGGCTGCTCTTGTAGCGCTCCTTAGACTGCCAGAAACCGTAGGTCCACAGGGGGAACATGGGCACGTCGCCCGTGAGCTGGCGCATCTGCGCTATCACACCGTCGGCGCTGCCGCCCCACATGAAATAGTAGTCGATGCCTTCGCCGGCCTCAGAGGTGAAGGACATACCGTCGGCATTGTCCTCGAAGACGGTGGGGGAGTAGTTCTCCCAATAGAGGCCCCATCCCTTGATGCTCTGCAGCACGCTCTGGAAGTCCTCCAGATTGGACTGCTCCATACGCTTCTTCTCGCCGCGGCGGTTCATCTTGCCGTTCTGGAAGGTGCCCAGGCCGTAGACGGCTTCGCCCTTGTCGAGGGTGAATGTCTGCTGCACCTTACTGACATCGTGACTCTTCTCGCGCAGCAGGAGCTTTCCCTTGCGGGTGAGGAACGTGACGCAGCCGGTCTTCTCGTTGAGGCGCACGGTGAGCTCGCTGCTGGAGATGCTGCCGGGCTTCTTCACGAGGGGGACATCCTGCTTCTGAGCCGTCACCACGAGGCTCTTGGTGGGCTTGCCCTTAACGATGTGGACAATGCGGGGGGTGATGAACTCGACGCTCACGTCCTGCGCACTGATGGCTATCGCCGCCAGGAGGACGATTAAGAGGGAAAGTGTCTTTTTCATGTGGAAAAAATGTTTTGTTTTGACGTTTTTCGTGTGCAAAGATAAGAAAAAATATGGAGATAAAAAAAAAGTTGTAAAAAAGTTGTATCTTTGCGAGCAGATAAATTGAAAATGATATGCTTTCAGTAGAAGAATTGAATGACAGGCTGATAGATTTGGCCTTCAGCGAAGACATTGGCGACGGTGATCATACCACGCTCTGTTGTATTCCCGAGGATGCAATGGGAGAATCAAAACTCCTTATAAAAGAAGAAGGTATATTCGCCGGAGTGGAGATAGCCAAGCAGGTGTTCCACCGCTTCGACCCCTCTCTTGAGGTGGAGGTGTATATCCACGACGGCGACGCCGTGAAGCCCGGCGACATAGTGATGTCGGTGAAGGGCAAGGAGCAGAGTCTCCTGCAGACGGAGCGTCTGATGCTGAATATCCTGCAGCGGATGTCGGGCATTGCCACGATGACGCACAAATACCAGCAGGCGCTCATCGATGCCGGTACGAAAACCCACGTACTGGACACGCGCAAGACGACACCCGGAATGCGTATGCTGGAGAAGGAGGCGGTGAAGATAGGAGGCGGAATGAACCACCGCATCGGACTCTTCGACATGATACTCCTCAAGGACAACCATATCGACTTCTGCGGCGGTGTGCACAACGCCATCTCGAGGGCCAAGGCATACTGCAAGGCCAAGGGCAAGAATCTCAAGATAGAGTGCGAGGTGCGTAATTTCCAGGAACTGGACGAGGCGCTCAAGGAGGGCTGCGACCGTATCATGTTCGACAACTTCACACCCGAGGACACAGCCAAGGCCGTCAAGATAGTGGCCGGAAGAGCCGAGACGGAATCCAGCGGCGGCATCACCTTCGACACCATGATACCGTACGCCAAGGCCGGTGTGGACTTCATCTCCTTCGGTGCGCTGACCCACTCGGTGAAGGGACTCGACATGAGTTTCAAGGCGGCAGGATCGTCAAAATTGGCTATTTAAGCCAATTTTGAAGTGAAGAGTGAAGAGGTAAGAGTTTAGAGATGAAGGTTAGGCTTTCAGTATTTATCTTTGCCCTGCTGATGTGGGTGCCGGCGATGGGTTGCACCAACCTCATTGTGGGCAGGGGGGCGTCGGTCAGCGGCAGCACGATAGTGTCGTACAGCGCCGACAACTACGGTTCATACGGCTACCTCTTCTTCTTCCCGCGTGGAGAGCACAAGAGGGGCGAGATGCGTCCGATATACCACTACGACACAGGCAACTACCTCGGAGAAATTCCCGAGGCGCGCGAGACATATCAGGTGGTGGGGCTCTCCAACGAGTTCCAGCTCACCATCCTCGAGACGACATTCGAGGGGCGCGAGGAGCTCTGGGGAGGCAAGGACGGTATCCTTGACTACGGCAGTCTGATGCAGATAGCCTTGCAGCGCAGTCGCACGGCCCGCGAAGCAATCAGCACGATGACATCGCTTGTGGAGCAGTACGGCTACGAGAGCGAGGGCGAGACATTCACCATCGCCGACCCTCGCGAGGTGTGGATTATGGAGATGATAGGCAAGGGCAGGGATGAGAAGGGTGCCGTGTGGGTGGCTCGCAGAGTGCCTGACGACTGTATCACGGCGCACGCCAACCACAGTCGTATCAAGACCTTCCCCCTCAACGACCCTGACAACTGCCTCTATTCCAAGGACGTGATATCCTTTGCCCGCAAGAAGGGGTACTATACCGGCAAGCGCGACGAGGACTTCTCCTTCCAGGCAGCGTATGCTCCTGCGGATTTCGGTGCACTGCGTTATTGCGAGGCGCGTGTGTGGAGCTTCTTCAACAAATGGGCGGCCGAGGACATGACTCAATATCTTCCTTATGCTATGGGAGATACGAGTGCTGAGAGTATGCCTCTCTGGGTGCTTCCCCGCACGAAACTCACCTGTCAGGACATAAAGGATATGATGCGCGACCACTACGAGGGCACTCCGCTGGATATCACATCCGGACTCGGTGCCGGCCCCTATGAGATGCCGTATCGGCCTACGCCGCTGGTGTGGGAGGCGGACAGCGTGAAGTATTTCAACGAACGGCCCATCTCCACGCAGCAGTCGGCATGTGTCTATGTGGTGGAAATGCGTTCGTGGCTTCCCGACAATGTGGGGTGCTGTCTCTGGTACGGCAACGACGATGCCAATATGATACCCCTCGTGCCCATCTATCCGGGCAGTATGAGGACGGTGCCGGAGTGTTTCCATCAGAATGCAGGCAATGCCTTCACCTTCTCTTTCCGCAGTGCCTACTGGCTGCAGAACTGGGTGAGCAATATGGTCTACTACCGCTACTGCCAACTCTTCCCCGAGCTCCTTCGGCAGCGCGACTCTCTGGAGCGCGACTGGCTCTCTCTGCAGGCTGATGTGGAGAGGGAAGCAATGGCTGCCGGAGAGGGTGGCGGCAAGGTGCTTAACGACTACTGCCATCGTGCCAGCGGACAGATGATGGACGAGTGGATGTCGCTTGCTCAGCGCTTGATAACCAGATACAACGACATGGCTGTTAAAGTAATGGATGAAGACGGAAACTACGCGAAGACCCCAGGCGGTCAGCCACGTTCCGTGCAGCGTCCGGGCTACTCGGAAAGCTACCGCCGGCGCATTGCTGCGGAGGAAGGCGAGCGCTATCGGATGCCTAAGTAACGAAAGGAGAAAAACAGGATGATATCGACCCTGATGATATTGCTCTATTGGCACGTGTGGGTGCTGATGAACGGCCATCTCGAGGAGGTGCGTCCCGAACAGACGGCCACCGAGGTGAAGCCCGGATGGAAGATAGTGGATATCCAGACACGTTCCCACAAGGTGCGCTACCTGTGGGGCATGAGCAGTATGCAGCTCTTCGGTCCCACGGACACCCTTGTGGTGGATCCGGGCGAGGGTGTGCTGTCGGATTTCGTTCTCGTGCCGCTGAAACGCAAGGCGGAGTACCGCCGTCTGAACAAGGAGAAGATGATGGACAACAAGTATCAGGTGCTGGATTTCCATTCATTTGATATCACTCCCTACGGTGACGATGCCTTCCGTGTGACACCCCTCAAACCGTTGCCTCCCGGAGAGTATGTTATCTACAATCGCAACAGCGAGCCGATGAGCGAGATGGGCGACTACGAGGTGTATCCCATCACTGTGAAATAGGAAAAGAGAGAAAAAGAGAGTGTTTTTTGAAAAAATGTTCTCTTTTTTTTGTCTGTATACCTGAAAATAGGTATCTTTGCACCTCGTAAACCTGAAAAATGATGCCAGCAGACACGCTCAACGAATGTTCCGGATGTAAAATAGCGTCTTTGTGCTCTCACCGCGACGCCTCTTCGTCATGTCCGAAGGGGTGGGGCGGTGTGCTCGTCTTTGCGCTGCCGTTGCTGGCTCTTGTCGTATTATCAATTTTACTTAAATCATAATGAACGTAATTCTTATTGCAGTCATCGTGCTCGGCCTTGTGGGGCTCATCAGTGCAGTAGTGCTGTTTGTGGCTTCCAAGAAGTTTGCCGTGTACGAGGATCCGCGCATCAAAGAAGTGGGCGAGGTGTTGCCCCAGGCCAACTGCGGCGGATGCGGCTATCCTGGTTGTGCGGGGTTTGCTGCTGCCTGTGTGAAGGCTGCCGAGAGCGGATCGTTGAGTGATTTGAACTGTGCTCCCGGCGGACAGAAAGTGATGGAGCAGGTGGCCGGTATTCTGGGTTTGCAGGCTTCTGCCGCAGCACCCAAGGTGGCTGTCGTGCGCTGTCAGGGCACTTGTGATGTGCGTCCCCACGGAGTGGAGTTCGACGGAGCGCATTCGTGTCGCATTCAGAACATGACGGGCATGGGAGAGACGCAGTGTCTCTACGGCTGTCTGGGTGAAGGCGATTGCGAGCACGCATGTCTGTTCGGTGCCATCAAGGTGAATCCTGTGACGCGCATTGCGGAGGTGGATGAGTCGCTGTGTACCGGTTGCGGCGCTTGCGCCAAGACCTGTCCCCGCGGTATCATCGAACTGCGTCCGCAGGGTCCGAAAGGCCGCAAGGTGGTGGTGCTGTGCAACAACAAGGACAAAGGTGCCCTCGCCACCAAGGAATGCAAGGCCAGCTGTATCGGTTGCGGCAAGTGCGTGAAGACCTGCGAGAAATTCGAGGCCATCACTTTGGGTGTCAACCTCGCACACATCGACCCCGACAAGTGCAAGATGTGCCTGAAGTGTGTAGATGCCTGTCCCCGCGGTGCCATCAAGGCGTTCAATTTCCCGCCGCGTCCTCCCAAGAAGGAGGCTCCCGCAGTAGCTCCCGCAGCGAGTGTTGCGCCCGCCACTGAAGTGAAACAGGAAAAGAAGGAGGCAGAAGCATGAAGACATTTAGAATAGGCGGTGTACATCCCGCAGAGAATAAGTTGAGTGCCTCCTCTCCGATACGCGAGGCGGCTCTCCCGAAGCAGGCCGTATTCTCGATGTTCCAGCACATCGGTGCCCCTGCCGTTCCGGTGGTGAAGAAGGGCGACACGGTGAAGGTTGGCACGCTGCTGGGCGAGGCAGGCGGTTTCGTCAGCGCCCCCATCTATTCCAGCGTGTCCGGTAAGGTGAGCAAGGTGGATGTGGCACTGGATGCCTCCGACACCCGCCGCATGGCAGTGTATGTCGACGTGGAAGGCGACGAGTGGGAAGAGGGTATCGACCGCTCCACCGACCTAGTGAAACTGGCCGACCGTCCCGACCTCGACGCGAAGACCATCGTTGAGAAAATCAAGCAGGCCGGTATCGTGGGTATGGGCGGCGCCACGTTCCCCACTCACGTCAAGCTGTGTCCCCCTCCGGGTCAGAAGGCCGAGTGTGTCATCATCAATGCCGTTGAGTGCGAACCGTATCTCACTGCCGACCACCGTCTCATGCTGGAGAAGGCAGACGAGATACTCGTTGGCGTGCAGCTTCTGATGAAGGCTGTCGGTGTGGAGAAGGGATATGTGGGCATTGAGAACAACAAGCCCGATGCCATAGTCCTGATGGAGAGGAAGGCAGAGAAATATCCCAACATAGAGATTGTGCCCCTCAAGGTGAAATACCCTCAGGGCGGTGAGAAGCAGCTGATAGATGCCGTTATCGGCCGTCAGGTGCCCGCGCCTCCCGCCATCCCCATCAACGTGGGTGCTGTGGTGCAGAATGTGGGTACAGCCTTTGCTGTCTACGAGGCTGTGATGAAGAACAAACCTCTCATATCGCGCGTTATCACCGTGACGGGCAAGAGTGTGAAGCAGCCCTCCAACCTCATGGCGCGTCTGGGCACTCCCTTCCAGCAGCTCATTGACGAGTGCGGCGGTCTGCCCGAGGATACCGGCAAGGTGATAGGCGGCGGTCCCATGATGGGCAAGGCGCTCATCTCGCTCGACATCCCCATGACGAAGGGTTCGTCGGGACTTCTGATAATGAACGACAAGGAGGCTCGCCGCACAGCTCCGCAGCCCTGTATCCGCTGCGCTAAGTGTGTGAGCGCGTGCCCGATGGGTCTCGAACCCTTCCTGCTCGCCACAGCCTCTTCACAGCATATGTGGGATGTCACGGAGCAGAACAACGTCACCTCCTGCATTGAGTGCGGGTCGTGTGCCTTTACCTGTCCGTCGCATCGTCCTCTTCTGGATATGATACGTCTGGGCAAGACCACGGTAATGGGTATTATTAAAGCCAGAGCGGCAGCCAACGCTCCCAAAAAGTAGTTAAAAGCATTATGAATAAACTAATTGTTTCCCTTTCGCCCCATGTTCACAGTGGAGATTCCATTGAGAAGAATATGTACGGCGTGGTGATAGCATTGGTGCCTGCGCTCCTGTGCTCCCTATACTTCTTCGGTATGGGAGCTCTTGTGGTGCTTCTCACCAGTGTCCTGTCTTGTGTATTCTTCGAGTGGAGCATCAGCCGCTTCATCCTCGGACGCCAGGAGCTCACCGTCACCGACGGCAGTGCCATACTCACGGGCATACTGCTCGGTTTCAACCTTCCCTCCAACCTCCCCATATGGATTATCATCGTGGGTGCGCTGGTGGCTATCGGTGTAGGTAAGATGACGTTCGGCGGTTTGGGGCAGAATCCTTTCAATCCCGCGCTCGTCGGTCGTGTGTTCCTCCTGATATCGTTCCCCGTGGCTATGACCTCGTGGCCCGAGAGCGGCAGTCTCTCTTATGCGGATGCTGCCACAGGAGCCACTCCGCTTTACATCATGGGTCAGGCCATCAGCGAGCAGGATGCCTCTTTGCTCAAGCAGCTTCCCTCGGCCTTCGACATGCTTGTGGGTCGCACGGGCGGTTCGCTGGGTGAGGTGAGCGCTCTGGCTCTGCTCATCGGTGCCCTGTATATGATATGGAGAAAGATTATCACGTGGCATATTCCCGTGAGCATTCTCGCCACAGTGTTTGTGCTGGCCGGTGTGCTCCATCTGGTGAGCCCCTGCTATGCCGACCCCGTCAGCGTCGTTCTTTCGGGCGGTCTCATGCTGGGTGCCTGCTTCATGGCTACCGACTATGTGACATCGCCCATGACACCCAGGGGACAGATCATCTACGGTATCGCCATCGGTTTCCTTACCGTCGTCATCCGTGCGTGGGGTGCCTATCCGGAGGGCATGTCGTTTGCCATTCTCATCATGAATGCCTTCGTGCCCCTTATCAACAATTATTGCAAACCTAAACTGTTCGGGGAGGTAAGTCGATGAAGAAACTACAGTCTACATGGTACAATATGTCTATTGTACTCACTCTTATCAGCGTCGTTGCCGGTGCGGCTCTCGCCTATGTCAACGACATCACCTACGAACCCATCCAGAAGATCAAGGAGCAGCAGCTTCAGGACGGTATCAAGGCTGTGCTCTCTGCCGATAAGGTGAAGGTGCAGTCCGTCGACACGCTGGACGGTGTCATCGTCTACGTCACGAATAAGGGCAAGGCCGTTCAGGCTTCCGACCCCAATGGCTTCGGCGGCAAACTCACCGTATTGGTGGGCTTCGACAAGCGGGGTGCCATTCAGGGCTACCGTGTGCTTGAGAGTGCAGAAACTCCGGGACTGGGTGCCAAGGCCGGCGAGTGGTTCCAGAAGGGCAGCAAGGGCTGCATCATCGGTATGTCGCCTGCCAAGAACAATATGACGGTGAAGCAGGACGGGGGAGACGTGGATGCCATCACGGCCTCTACCATCACCTCGCGCGCTTTCCTGCGCTGTGTCAACGCTGCCTATGAGGCATTCGCCAAGGGGGCAGAGACGGAGACCGACGGTGAGAGCGGTGCCACGCGTCAGTATGATGATAACTATTAATGAGGAGGACTAACGTATGAATCAGATAAAAGTTCTATGGAACGGTATTGTCAAGGAGAATCCCACCTTTGTGCTCCTTCTTGGCATGTGTCCCACTCTGGGCACCACATCAAGTGCCGTCAACGGTATGTCGATGGGGCTCGCCACTATGGCTGTGCTCGTCTTCTCCAATCTCATCATCTCGCTCATCAAGAATTTCATCCCCGACATGGTGCGCATTCCCTCATTCATTGTGGTGATTGCCTCTCTTGTCACTATTCTTCAGATGGTCATCAAGGCCTATGCGCCTGAGATAGATGCTTCGCTCGGACTCTTCATCCCGCTCATTGTGGTCAACTGCATCATTCTGGGTCGTGCTGAGGCTTTCGCTGCGAAAAATGGTCCCATCTCCTCCATCTCCGACGGTATCGGTATGGGACTCGGTTTCACCATTGCTCTCACGCTGCTCGGCGCTGTGCGTGAACTGCTCGGCACGGGTCGTGTCTTCTCCTTCGAGATATTCTCCGAAGACTACGGTGCACTGGTATTCGTTCTGGCTCCCGGTGCCTTCATCGCTCTGGGTTATCTCATTGCTATCGTCAATCGCATCAAGAACTAAGTAAGACTCTTTCATTATGGCATACATTCTTATAGTCATCACTGCGATATTCGTCAACAATATTGTTCTCTCCCAGTTCCTCGGCATCTGTCCGTTCCTCGGTGTGTCCAAGAAGGTGGAGAGTGCTCTCGGCATGGGTGCCGCCGTTGCTTTCGTGCTCACCATTGCCACTGTTGTCACCTATCTCATACAGGTCTTTGTCCTTGAGGCTTACGGTTTGGAGTATCTGCAGACCATAGCCTTCATCCTCGTGATTGCCGCTTTGGTGCAGATGGTGGAGATTATTCTCAAGAAGGTGAATCCCGCGCTCTATCAGGCGCTGGGTGTGTTCCTTCCCCTGATCACCACCAACTGCTGTATCCTCGGCGTTGCCATCCTCGTGGCCGGCGGCACCTACAATGCCCAGGGTCTTGAGCCCAATCTTCTCACGGGTATTGTCTTTGCCCTCTCCACGGCTGTGGGTTTTGCTCTTGCTCTTGTGATTTTCGCGGGTATGCGCGAGCAGCTCTCCATGATGAACATCCCCATCGGCATGCAGGGAATGCCCATCGCCCTTGTCACGGCAGGTCTCCTGGCCATGGCGTTCATGGGTTTCAGCGGAGTGGACAACGGACTCTCGAAAGCTCTCGGACTTTAGGACGCTCATTTTTAGCGTGTCCGAGATGGCCGACTTGGCCGAGAACGGTTATACACATTAGTTATAGGCCTATTAACCTATTGGTTAGTAGGCTTATTTTGTGTTTGTTCGTACAAAAAAGAAAAAAAAAGTCCTATTTCTTAAAAAAAATTAAAGAAAAAAGTTTGTTTTTGAAAAAAACACCTATATTTGCGATGTAATACAATCGAAAAACAGGTTAACTGCCTAAAATATATTTATAAATATGCTTAAAACACGAAGTTATAGGTTATTGGCTTACGTTGCAATGGCACTGATGCTTGTTGTGAACGTGGCGGCGAAGGACAAGAAGACGGTGGTAGAACCTTCCGCCTATGAAATCACGGGTGCCGGTTCCGGTACGGAGGGCACTTGCCTTGTGAAGGTGTATGTGTATGGAAACGCCACGGATGCAGCCATCAAGAGGGCTGCTGTGCACGGTGTCATCTTCCGCGGTTTCAGCGGCACGTCGAGCGGTGCTTCCCAGCCAGCAATGGCATCGGAGTCGCTGGAGGAGACTTATCGCGACTTCTTCAAGTCGTTTCTTGACGAGAAGGGCGCTTGCCAGAATTATGCAAGCATCGTGCCCGCAAGCTACGAGCGCATAAAGACGCAGAAGGGCGTGAAGGTAGGTGCTGTGGTGCAGGTAATGCGCGCGGCATTGCGTAAGGAATTGGAAAAACAGGAAATAATAAAATCCCTGTCATCAGGTTTTTAATTAACAATATCAAGGAGAGATGGATATGAAAAAGACTTTAATCTTGTTTTGTATGATTGCCATGTCTTCAGTGGCTATGGCACAGTATCGTGATGTAAAACTGCCGCCCGAAACACCTCGCAGCAGGTATCATGACAGCGACCTCGCTGACAAGGGTTTCTGGACAGCCGGTGAGTTCTTCGGCGGTTCCACATTGAGCAGCGAATTCCCTTGCGCCCAGTTCTTGCAACTGACGTGGACAGCGGGCTATCGCTTCAATCAGTATATCCGCATCGGTGCCGGTCTCGGTGCTAAGGTCTATGTGAACAACGGTCCCAAGCTGCGCGCTTATGACAGCAACTGGACGGCTCCCTTCTTTGTGAATGCCCGCGGTAATTTCATGGCTCAGGAGGATAGGGGATTCTCTCCCTACTGGTCGATGAATGTCGGTTATGTGGTAAAGGACGGTTTCTTCATGTCGCCTACGCTCGGTATCCGTTACGGTGCGATGCGCAGTGATTTCCTGCTGGGTATCAGCTACAGTCTCAACCGGATAGACAATTGGCCGACTGTGGACAAGTTTACGCACAGTCTCATGCTGGTTTTGGGATATGAATATTAATGAAAAAGAAAGGAGGAATACTATGAAAAAGATTCTGTTTGCTATTTGCGCCCTCATGGGACTCACAGTGAACGTGAGTGCTCAGGGCAGTGCCCGTCCCATCAGTGTGTCGGTGGAGTGCCTGGGCGTGGAGATGGACGGCAGCCAGACGTTGCGTGTTGCCGGTGAGGGCAGAAACAGGAGCGATGCCCGCGAGCAGTGCAAGAAGAATGCCGTATGGGCTGTGATTTTCTATGGCGTGAGAGAAAAAGCCGGCAACGGTTGCGACGTGCGTCCTCTCATCATGGAGGTGAATGCCCAGGAGAGATACGAGGAGTATTTCAACCGTTTCTTTGCCGACGGCGGTCCTTATCTGGATTATGTATCCCTGCGCGACACAAAGCGCGGCAGCACAGAGCACAAGAAGGACAAGATAGGTGCCACCTATTATCTCACCGTGCGCGTGTTGCGTTCGCAGCTGAAGGCCCGTCTCAAGGAAGACAATGTTATTGATTAAAGTTTTTGGACTATGAAGAAGATATTTTTATCACTGATGTTGCTCCTGGCAGCTGCATCTGCTTTTTCCCAGGCAAAGAAGCCTACATTGATGGTGGTGCCCAGTGATGTGTGGTGCAATAAGAACGGATTTGTTCAGACGTTCGACAATCAGGGCATCAGCGAGACGGTGCCCGACTACAAGGCAGCCCTTTCCAATAGCATGGACCTCGTTGCTGTCACCACAAAGATAGGCAGTCTGATGGCGGATCGCGGTTTCCCCCTTAAGGATATGGCGCAGACCATCAAGAGCATCTCTACGCTTTCCACGGAAGACCGACTGATTCAGAGCAAGACCACCGGCGCCAGTATGACGGAAAGTCCTCTCGACCGTTTCCGCCGCACTGCAAAGGCCGACATCCTGCTTGAGGTTACATGGAATGTCACGACGACGGGTCCCAAGAAGCAGGTGACCTATATGCTCGCCGGCAAGGATGCCTATTCCGGCAAGCAGGTGGCCGGTGCCGAGGGTACGGGTGCGCCTTCCTTTGCTGCCGACCTTCCTATCCTCCTGGAGGAGGCTGTGCAGGACCACATGGAGGCATTCTGCGCTCAGTTGCAGAGCCATTTCGAGGATATGTTGCAGAACGGACGTGAGTGCATACTCGACGTGCGTGTGTGGGACAACGGCAGCGGTATAGACCTGGAGTCGGAATACGAGGGCCAGGAGCTCATCGATGTCATCGACAACTGGCTTGCCGACAACACCGTGCAGCACCGCTTCAACAAGTCGGATGCCACGGAGAATTTCGCTCTCTACGAGCAGGTGCGCATCCCTCTCTACAAGCCCAACGGACAGGGTATGGATATGGACGGCTTTGCACGCAATCTTCGCAGCTATCTTTCCAAGCCTCCCTACAGCATTCCCTGTAAGGTCATCAACCGAGGACTGGGACGTGCGTTGCTCGTCATAGGAGAAAAGTAAGTAACTAAAGAGTATGAATGCTATGAAAAAGAGTATATTTCTTTTGATGGTTCTTGCCTTGGCAGGCAGACTTCAAGCTCAGGACTGTGAGATGCCTCTCCGTGTGGAACTGGATGAGGCCTTCACCGCTGTTCCTTCATCCACCACGAAATATCTTGAGAATGCACTCACACGTGTTGCCACGGAGAACGGACTTTCCACTTCTTCCTACACCACGCCTTTCGTGCTCTCTCTTCATGCCGACATATTGGATCAGAGCGTATTGCCGGGTCCTCCCATGCAGACAATATACAATCTGGGTGTGACGCTCTATATTGTGGACACTGCCGGTAAGAAGAAATTTGCCACCACTTATCTGGAACTCAATGGAGTGGGGCAGGGTGAGACCAAGGCCTATATGGATGCATTCCGTCGCATCAATGCGCAGAATCAGAAGGTGAGGGCTTTCATCGCCACCGGCAAGCAGAAGATGATGGCCTACTACGACAGCCAGTATCCTCAGATTATCGAGGAGGCGCGTCGTCTGTGCGCCATGCAGGAGTATGAGGAGGCCATTGCCATGCTGGTAGGTGTGCCTATGTGTTCCGCAGGCGGTGAGGCATGTATGCAGGAAGGCGTGAAGGTGTATAAGACCATTCGCGACCGCTACAATCTCTCGCTTCTCAACAAGGCACGTGCCATGTGGGCCGCCTTGCCCACTCAGGACGGTGCCCTTATGGTGGCTCCCATCATTGCCCAGATAGACCCCGAGGCCAGTTGCTACGGCGACACGCAGAAGTTCCTCAGCGAGATAAAGGGTCAGGTGCGTGCCGATATCGACTTCGAGGTGCGTGAAAAGTATCACGACCAGATTGATATCCAGAAGCAGACGATAGAATGCACCCGCGCCGTCGGTGTGGCATACGGCAGCCATCAGCAGCCTCAGACCACCAATCTTCTCTGGGCTAGGTAAAACACAGATACATTAACCATTTAACCTTAAATATTATGAAAAAGATTTTGTTGGCAGTCCTGGCATTCGTCATGATGGGTGTGGGGCAGAGTGTGGCACAGGAGGTCGCTCCGTTTGAGGGTGAGAGCACATCTAAGGTCTTTTCTTCACAGAAGATGACAGCAATGGTGACCACCAAGAATTTCTTGGCAAAAGCCATCCTGAAGAGTGTGATGAAGAAGTATACAGATGACAACCCTATGCTCTACAATGGTATGTATACCCAAAAGAGTGTTATCAAGGGTAATAAGACACGTGCGGAAGTGAGCCACAACAATAGTGTCATCATCACCATAACGGAGCCGGAACAGGTGACAACCATCACTTATTACAACTATCTCAAGAAAGGCTACACCATGGTGGCAAAGATCAATCCTGCACAGGTGGAGCAGATGCGCAATAGTGAAGTGGAGAAGACTGGAGAGACGGTAACCATAATGGGTAAGAAATGTGATGTATACAAGCAAAAATACCAAAAGACTACCGATACACTTGAGACGGTGACTAATATAAACATTAACAATGAGTATGCTGTTTGTGAAGATTACGAGGGTATGCCCGAGATGGCTTCTAAGATGCTTAATGGTGTCACCGGTTGTCCCCTGAAGTTCACCACCAACACCGTGACACAGACCACTAACAAGATGCTCAATATGGATATCCGCCTTAGTATTGCTACGGAGATTACATCAATCACTCCAAGGGCGGTGGACGACTCAGAGTTTGATGTGCCCTCGGATATCAAACTTATTGATGGTAACAAAGATGCCAAGAAGATGTTCAAAATTGCGCAGGAGAATATCGATTACATGAAGAAGAATAATCTCTGGGTAGATCCTGCATTGAACGAGGATAAGATTTACGACAACCTTAATGAGGAGTGGGATTTCTAAACAGAAGAATATGATGCTGAGAAAATGTCTTCTCATTACCCTTACGATGGTGTCTGCCCTTGGATATTCCCAAGGGGCAGACTCCGTCTTCCTTTATCGTAAGGGCTCGATATATTCGATTATGATTGGACATCGCACCCAGGAATTCGGTAAGGAAATAGAGGCCGCTTTCACGGAGATGCCGGTGCCGGACCGCTACTTCGACCATGGATTGGGGAAAAAGGTCTTCTATACGTCCGACAAAAAACTGAAGCAGAAAGACCTCGACGAACATACCGGATTCAAGGTTAATGATGATTCCAATCCTGACGAGATGAACGACTTTGATTTCTTCTGTCAAAAGTCGTATATTGCAAGCAGACTTCTTGCCAGGTGGTTTAACAGGAATAAGAATACAGGCGTCTGCGACATGGAACTGGTGCAGGAACGCGGTTACAGGAATGCCTCTGAGGTGGAGAAACGTCTTGCAGCTCGCAGCGTGCGCAAGGATGCATTGCTGAAAGATGCTGGTGAGGAACTAATTGGCAGCACCTTCGTGCTCATCAACGACATACGCTATATAGACCGCAGTAGAGGCTCTTCTGTCATCGGAGGTATTGTTAGTGCTGCTACCCAGGCGGCCAGCATCGCCACGGGTGCTCCATCTACAGGGAAAGACCTTGGCGACCTGATAAAGACCTTTAAAGGCTTTAATGTTAAGATAACCACATATCTCTATCAACTGGTATGGGACGAGGAGTCTTCGGCAAGATTCTACAATGATGTATATACGGAGCAGCCGGATGAGAGTAAGCGTGAGGCTTTTGAGAATAATCGTGGCAAGTTTTCATTGGTCTATCTCGGTATGCAGGAGAGTAGCGGCAAGACCGTCTCTTTCATGGGTATCAAGGAGGACAAACCGGAAGTCATGGTGCGCAAGGCCTGTCAGCGTGCTCTGGATGAGAATGTAGCTAACTTGCAGAAGGCTTTCGATGTGTTCAAGATAAAGGCTCCGCTGTTCAACGTGGATCCTCTGTCCTGTGAGATTGGTATGAAGGAAGGTGTTACGGAAAAGAGCCGCTTTGAGGTGTTGGAGGCAATCGAAGATGAAAATGGTCATGTAACCTATAAACGTGTTGCGGAAATCAGGCCTGTTGAGGGTAAGATATGGGACAACCGCTTTATGGCTGAGGAGGAAAAAGCAGAAGGTGCAGACCTGGGTTACACGACATTCCGTAAGCATAGCGGCGGCGACATCTATCCCGGTATGCTTATAAGGGAAATCAAATAATACCCTCGTTTTTTGTGTGTCCGAGTTGGCCGACTTGTCCGAGTTTTTGTGATTTATTTAACAAACAGATATGATTAGAATTAAACATTTTATTTTCAGCAGGGTAGGGCTGTTGCTCATATTGTTGGGAATAAACGGTAGTCTTTGTCATGCGCGTCAGACGTATGTAGAGACAAACGGAAAGAAAGTTGGCGTGCTGGACGAGGACGGCAATGAAGTCATCCCGTTTGCATATGACAACATAGAGCCATGGGGTAATCTCTACCGTGTGGAGAAAAAAGAGAAGTTCGGTCTCTACGATGAGGCCGGCAACGAGGTTCTTCCCGTGAAATACACACAGATAAGCAATCTCAACTGCTATGGCCGTGCTGTGGTTTGCGAGAAAGGAAAGATGGCAACAACCAAAACCGGCAGGAGATATCTCAACAAGGGAAAGTTCGGAATCTTGAATGAAAAAGGTGAAATCCTTGTTCCTTGTGAATATGAGGATTTATATGAATTTATCTACTCCGGAGCTAATTTCAAGTTCTCCAAGGAAGGCATGTGCGTTTCCGGTGGCGGTATATATTTCGACGACACGCTCCAGACTGAGTGCAAATACGTGGCATTCGGCGGTAGCAAACACGAGAAGGGTATCCGTCAGTATTATGGTGTCATCGACGTAGATAAAGGTCAGGTAGCGGTGCCCGCCAACAAATTCGTGTTTACGTTCCTTCCGAGCAACGGCTTTGCCCGCTACTATTCACAGACTCCTGATAACTGGTCTTTCGGCTATTGGGATCTGGATAATCAGACAGGGTTTGAGGCCGCAACAGGCAAGGGGGATCCTTTCACGTATACTTACTGGACTCACGGCGACTTCTGCGGAGATGTGGCTCCTGTCAACGGTACCGACGGATGGAAGTTCTACAATCGCGCCGGTGAGGTGATCAGAAGCGGCTACAAGAGTATCAGGCACGGCAGTGCGGTACGTATGTGGATGACGCTCGACCAGGACAGCACGATGACGGTATTCGACGAAGACGCTAAGGATATTCCTGTTTTCAGCGGCTACATGAACATTATCTTCCCCGGTAAGCAGTGGGAGACACCTCTGTTCCCGGTTAAGAACAAGGACAGACGCTGGGGTGTGATAAATTTGCAGGGTGATGTGGTGGTGCCGTTCGAGTATCAGGATATGTCGCTTGCAGATTTACCGTTCATCGGTGTGAAAAAGAATGGTAAATGGGGACTGATTACCCCGCAGAGAGAGGAACTGGTGCCTTGTGCTTATGCCACGGTAAGATATCCGGTTGAGCTCCAGCCCAAACATGTCTGGTGTATGAAGCCGGATTCCCTGTGGTTCAGCGTAGATACGAAGACATACAAGGAGTACGGTGACGGATTCGAGTCGGTGGAAACCTTCCGTGACGGCATGGCATGGGCAAAGCCCAACGGCCTTGATGTGAAGCCGGACTGGTTCTCCAACACACTCACCGGCAGAAAGATAGACGATAAGTCTGGTTTCAAGAGATTTGTCTGGGGCATTATCGTGAACGAAACGTGCGAACCGCTTTTCCCCGAACCCGTGAACTGGTATTACAGGGATTATGCCAAGGAATCTGTAAGGAAGAAGGGCAGGGCGCTGCGTCCCGGTGAGGCGCATGCAGTGCTTATGAAGAAGGTTTCGCCGAATTTAAATTATTTTCTGAACACAACACTTAACGAAAATGAATGGGATTATTAAAATAGGCGTATTATCGCTGCTAATAGCCACGTGTTTGTCAGTAGGAGCACAGGAGGAAGAAGAACGCTACAGACGCAGTTCCTTGTATTCTATCCTCATCAATCATTCCGAACAGAAGTTTGCCGACGAGATACGTAATTCCTTTGTTCAGATTCCTGTTACGGATAAATATAACGACCACGAACTGGCTCCCAAGGTTTTCAGGGTGGGGGCTAAGTTGAAGAATGCGTCTTCGGATGAAGAGAACTCGCAGATAACGGATTTTCTTGAGCGCAACAAAATTGCAAGCCGCCTTGTGGCTAAGTGGTTCAACAGAGATCACACCACGGGAATATGCGATATGGAACTTGTGAAGGAGCGAGGCCTCTATGACGCTACGGAGTTCGACCGCCAGATGGCGGAACGCTCGGCACGCGGCAAGGCGATGCTGGAGGATGCCGGTGAGGAACTTATCGGTCACACTTTCGTGCTCGTCAACGACATCCGTTATATTGACAAAGCCCAGAGAAGTGCCATATGGGGCAGTGTGTTGGCGGGTCTCGGAGGTGTTGCCGGTGCGTCGTTGAGAAATGCAAATCTGGGACGCAGTGTGAGCAACCTGTCTCAGTCTGTAGGTAATATGGTGGAGACGATTAAGGGTTTCAAGGTGAAGATAAACACGTTCCTCTATCAGTTGGTATGGGACGATGAGACAGCTGCTGTCTTCTACGAGAAGCAATACACCGATGTCGCAGACGATACAAAGCGTGATGCCTTCGAACAGGCCAGAGGCAGCTATCGCTTGAAATATGTGGGCAAGGTGGAAAGCAAGGGCAGCACCACGAGTTTCATGGGTGTGAATCTCGACAAACCGGAAGTCATGGTGCGCAAGGCCTGCCAGCGAGCTATCGACGAAAACATTGTCGACCTGCAGACGGAGTTTGAGGATTTCCGCACCAGCACACCGATTCTCACGTCCGAACCCATCACTGCCAGCATCGGTATGAAGGAGGGCGTCAGTGCAAAGAGCAAGTTTGAGGTGCTTGAGCGCGTGGAGAATGAAGACGGTACGCATTCATACAAGCGTGTGGGTGTGGTGGCTCCCGTAGAAAATAAGATATGGGACAACCGCTATATGGCCGTTGAAGAAGGCGCAAAGGGTGCTCTTCTGGGCAAGACCACATTCAAGAAAGTCAGCGGCTCAACTCCCGTAGCCGGTATGTTGATTAGAGAAATCTAACAGACCCGCTTTTTTAACGTGTCCGAGTTGGCCGATTTGGCCGGGATAAGAAAAACAGACGTCCTTTCGGGGCGTCTGTTTTTAGTGAAGAGTGAACACATTTCACATTCTACAGCTGTCTGTCGCAAGGTGTTATCGTGGTGTGGGGATTAGCGTTCTGGTCAGTCCGCCGTAACTCTTGGCGGCTGTCTGCAGAGCCTCTTCGGTGGTGTATTGCTGATACAGCGTGCAACGGGTGACAATGCTCTGCTGTGAGCAGCTGTCGCCCACCACACGCACCAGAGCCCAGCCTTTCATCTCGTCGGCAAACTCCTCGCCCACGAGTGCCATGCCTCCGTCCACAGCAGTCATTTCGCTCCATCTCACTTCGCGCATACTGAAGCGCACGCGCGGCATCTCGCCCGCCATTGTTTGTTCTGCGGTGTAGAGGCGGAATTTTGTGTAGAATGTGAGATCGCTTTCCGTCAGGTCGGTCAGCAGGG